>VOFB01004453.1_pt1 | contig 231213 bp, 216 predicted proteins | sample 5384141 | NCBI WGS metagenome assembly VOFB01 (sample SAMN12384721, study PRJNA508395) | human gut metagenome | isolation source: healthy gut A | host: Homo sapiens | reverse complement strand
AAGTCATCCATAACGACCTATTTGCCAAGGTCATATCGGGACACAAAAATACTTACTATAAGCGGGCAGATATTAATATTCCGGTGAACAGCACAGAGCTTTTGGACGAATATGAGCGGCATACCTCTTTTCAGTATACATCATCGTTAGATGGAACAGATGATGTGGGGTGAGTGCAGAACTGCGGAACAATACCATTGAGTTGTCGATTGAGGCAACAAAAAACTGTAAAATGAAAATCACGTTCACAATTGAAGGAAAAACATTTGTAATTCCTGTAAAAGCAAAAGTGGTGGAACTTTCAAGTTATGGATGCTTACTGGAAAAAGGACATACTCAAAAACTCAGAGTGAAAGGTTGTTCGGAAAAAATTGTCTGGAAATCTTTTGATTCCAAAATTGCATCTGTAAGCAAAAATGGTGTGGTAAAAGGAAAGAAGATTGGAAATGTATTGATTTCGGCAAAACTCGGCGATCAATATGTTGGTTGTGTCGTATCCGTTACGACCGCACAGATCAAAAAAAAGTTTGTGCCAGAGCTAGTTATATGGGAAAAAACTGGAAATACAGTCAGGCAAAGCGCGGACAAACGGGATATTATGATTGCAGTTCGCTGGTGTGGAAAGCTTATAAGCCTTATACAAAAATTAATTTTGGAAGTGCAGCTTATCCGGGAACCACAAAAACAGAATCTGCCTGGTGCAGAGATTATGGAAAACTGTTGAAAGGCGGTTTTTCATGGAAAAAGTTAAGCAAATGAAATTCAATCCGGGAGATATTGTATTCAAATCGGAAGATTCTTCTCATCCGTATGCAACAACCTATCATGTGGAAATGCTCACAGGCTATGTATGTTATCGGTTTGATAAAAATGGAGAACCGTGGATTGAACCGCTTTGGGCGACCAGAGACAGTGACTATGGTGCGGAAGAGGGAGCGCTTATGGCAAGACCGACAAAGTGATTTAAAAGGGAATAGAAAAATTGTGGGTAGATAAAAAAGTCAGTAGCTCGTTGGAGTTTTCTGACTTTTTGTTGTTACGGCGATGTCGGGGAAAAATAAAAGGCACTGTCTTTTCATAATGATAATACAAAATCTAATAGAATTACCTGCTTTTTTACGAGAAAGTATTTTAATATCAAGATAAGTCAGATTATGCATCAGAGAGGAAAGATTTAGAGAACTGTTCCGTTTATCATAGTATGGATTCTCTAAAAAAGTAAAATAGGACCAATAGAGGGCACATATTGTTTGTCAGGCTGGAAAGGTTATAATAAAATTGTACATACATAATAAAGGAGGTTTATGGAGATGAATAACAAATTGAAAAAGATTGTTGCTTTATGTCTGGCATTTGCGATGGTTGCAACGGTTGTGTTGCCGGAGAGTGCATATGCAAAGACAAAGAAAACAGCAAACTACGTAACACGGGCATACGTGCTGCAACAGGTAGAAAAACTCATTGGTGCAACACAGACAAGTGATGACGTGATACAGATCAAGGATGTCAAGAAAAGCAGTCCGTATTATAAGACGATGTCTATTGCCGTCAATGCGGGATTGGTAAAGACCGGATAGTAACCAGAAATTGCATCCGACTAAAAAGCGACCAATAAGTATGTTGCATCAGTTCTTGCAAAAATTTCTGAGACAAGCACCAAAAACGTGTTGGGAAAGAAGACAGCAGCGACAAAACTGACAAAGAAAAGTTTAAAAACATTCTTAAATCAGAAATTTCCAAATGTCGTAGCTAAATCTGATGCCAAGCTGAAAAAAGGGAAATGTAATCATTAATAAACCAGTAACATTGAATGATGCAAAAATCACAGGAGACCTTGTGATCGGAGATGGTGTTGCTGACAAAGAAGTTGTTTTAAATAATGTTACCGTTACTGGAAAGACGATTGTCCGTGGTGGTGGAGAAAATTCCATTATTATTACCGGGACTTCGGATATTTCGGATATGGTGATCCGTCAAGTGAACAACAAGGTCAGCATCAAGGTAAAAGGTAATGCGAAAGTCCGTATGGTCTATATCAATGATGGTTCTAATGATGTAAATATTGTGGGAACCGTTGGCACCGTTAATATTGTAGGTGTAAATCTGAAAGTCACACTGACAGATGCAGTGGTAAATACATTGATAGTAGCGGATACAGCAAAGAATGCAGTTGTTGAGGCAGATAAGAATTCAAGTATTAAGGAAGCGACTTTAAATGCAGCCGGAACAAAGATTCAGGGGAAGGCAAAGTTGAGGCAATTAATGTCAATGCAAATGATACGGTTGTTACAGTAAAAGACGCAAAGATCAATGTCAAGGATAATGTTACACCTCCAAAAACAAATGCGGATAACAATAGTCAGACAACAACGGATACCAATATCAGTAATGATAATAATTCGGGTGGCGGTTCCTCCAGTGGTGGATCTTCTACAAGTGGAGGCTCAACTTCAGGTGGAAGCAGCGAAAATCCAAGTACTCCGGATGTTCCGAAGGTAAATTATGTTACGGATAGTCGGTTCGCAGATGGGTATCCGAAAGTTGTGACAGATAAAGAGAATCAGAAAATAACTATAACTTACAAATTAAAAAGATGGTGTGGCATCTGAGGAAAAACCTGCAAAGATCTACAATCTTGTAACAGATTATAATACGAATTGGGATGCTACGACAGAGGCGGTTCTTCACGGACATTTGGGTGTCGTGAATGAGCAAACACATGAAATGGTTCCTACGGAATATTACGATTTCTTAAAGATCACCGATGCCGGGGAACATACAGTAGACTATAAAATTATGGATCACGCTACCAGTGATGGATTAACAACCTATAGTGTTATTGACTGTGATGGAAAAGTATCGGATACCCCGACAAAAATTGCATTTGACAGGGACACGGCAACGAGTGTTGTGAAAAATAAGGTATATGTATCTGATGTTTACATTAATAAGGCAAAGGATACTGTTTATTTGTATCTTAGAAGTGAACTTGACCAGACAACTGTCACTTCGGCTGCGGCCTTTACAATAAAGAAAAATGGTCAAACACTGAACGATATCAGGATCAGCAAAATGGAATTGATGAGCAAAACCGGTGAAAAGTCCGGTCCTTATGTTGCATGTATTAAGTTGTCTTTAAATAAGGCATTGGATGATTCAACTGTGAATTATTCGTTACATTATGCTGGTACAGAGATTACAGATACTGTTGGAAATCCATTGGAAACATTTGACCGTTCACTCATGACGGTATCGGATGGGATTAAAAATGCATATACTTCACAGGATGGTCAATATGTTTCATTTGAGGTTCCTGTTTATCAGTGGATGTCTTATACAACGTATCAGGAAATCCGAGACGATCTTGGCGTATATGTAGATGGAAAACAAATCAATCAGAAGAATTGGTCTTATTCATGGTCAATTGGAGATATGAATATTCGGGTTCACGATACTTCGCTTACAAATTCTAAAAAGTAGAATTAAAATCGGTCAGTGGAAAAACATTATATACAGCTGCAGGTGATAAACTGGATAATTTAAGTGCCAACTTAGAGAAAGATCGTGAAGGCTCTATTTCATCTGCTGTATATGAAAAAGAAAATAATAAAATCGTTCTTACATTAACAGAGAACAGTTCATTTGAAAAAGGTTTTGGTTTTTATGATTGTAACTTTATGGTAAAGATTGCAGGGAAAGAGTATCGTTTACGTGGAAACAGTTATGTTCGACCAAGTAATGCGGGATACATAATAGAAATTGATAAGGATAATTTAAAACACCTTGATCTGTCGGAAGTATCCGAATTTTCCATTAAGTATGCGCCAATTATTTCTGCAGATGAAGGGACAAACGACTGGAATGAATTTTTTGTTTATAATAGTGGAAAACCTGTAGACGCAACGGATTATATTCCGGTAACAATCCAGTAATTTGTTCTACAATCTGTTAATGGTATTGAAAGGGCTGTAAAATAAGGTTTTAATTAAAGAAAAGCCAGTCAAGAAAAATGTTTGTACCGCTTCCAAAAAAGTTAGATCTAAAAATCTAACTTTTGGGGGCGGTATTTTTATTTTTCATGAATTTAACATCCATCAATCTCAGAAAAATCAATATACAGATTATCATAAATATTTAACTTAATGGTAGCGTCAACGGAATATTGAATATTTAAAATATTCTGTTCAAAAAACTTACAGTAACTGTTTTTGCGTGACAATAAGCTGTGGTAATAACAAAACATTTCTCTGCCCTTTACGCGAAAAAATTGGTACTTTAGACCTAAAAATAAAAGGCACAATGAAGGGCACATATTGATAGAAATATCAGGAATGTTACAATTAAATCAGATAAAATTTTAAGGAGGAACAAGAATGAAGAAAAAATTATATAGCGCGATATTAGCTTCGATTATGGTGATCGGAAGCATTTGCGGAGTTGCAATACCTGTTTATGCAAAGGAAGAAACGAAAATTATAGATGGAAATGATTCATATGATACGGCAACATATTTGGATGTTAATGGAAGTTATTCGGATGTTTTGTCGGACAGCAATGACGTTGATTTTTACAAGTTGATCCCGGATTCAAACGGAAAATTGTCTATAAATTTTGGGCATGTATACGGGGAGAGTAGTCATGGATGGAAAGTAATAATTTATAAGTATCAGGATGGAGAATATATAGAATTAAGTGATACGGTAATTAAATTAGAAGATAGTGAGAAGGTAGAATTACCTTTTGTAGGGGTACAGTATGGATGCGAATACTATATAAAAAGTGCAAAATTATAATTGGGATGCTGTAAATAAAGTATATACCATTAAAACAACTTTTATTAGATCAGAACAGTATGAAAGAGAAGAAAATGATTCTTATAATAAAGCCACAGAGATGAAGTTGAATTCGTCATATACGGGAACTCTTAATAACGATAATGATATTGATATTTATAGAATTAATGCAACTGGAAATGGAAAAATAGAATTAACGTTTGAACATGTGTATACAGACGATAGTCATGGATGGGATATTATAATCTATCGATATACAAATGGAGAATATCAGGAATTAAGTAATGATAGGGTTACTCTAAAAGATAATGAAAAATATAGATTACCATATATTGGTGCTGTCTCTGATGGAATTTATTATGTGAAAATAAAAAATTATAATTGGCGTGCTGTAGGAAAAGAATATGTAATTCGAAACAATTTTCAGCAATCAGATTACTATGAAAAAGAAGAAAATAACAGTTATACAACGGCTACAGATTTAAAAATAGGAGAAAAATATAATGGAACACTTAATAGTAATAGCGACAAGGATTTTTGGAAAATTACAGCAACAAAGAAAGGATATATTAAATTAAGTTTTGGACATGACTATATAGATGATTATCATGGTTGGAATGTATATGTTTATCAGTATGTAAATGGTGAATATAAAGAATTGAGCAGTCAGACAATTTCGCTTAAGGATAACAAATTAATACAATTAAAAGGAATTTCAGCACAGTCGGGTGGGATATATTATGTAACAATAACAAATTATAACTGGAATGCAGTGGGGGTAAATTACACATTAAAAGCAGCATATTCCATAGGAAAGCCATATAATCTGCGTGGAACAATTTCTAAAAGAAAGATAACATTAAAATGGGATCGCGGAAATGCAGTAAATGGTTATGAAGTATATTGCAAAGTTGGAAACGGAAAATATAAAAAAATAGCAAATACATTAACAAACAGTTATACATATAAAAAACTTTCTAAAAAAGAAAACGTGCTATTTTAAAGTAAGATCATATGTAATCAATAATGGGGTAAAGGAATACAGCGGTTTTACAGCTGTTGTAAAAGCCAGAGCCTGATGGTAATGCAATCAGAATTTCTTGACAAAGGAGAAAAATGAAAAGAAAAATAGGAACTGCGGTGCTGTTAATGGTATCCATATTAATTATCAATGTAGATGGGACTTATGCGAAAACTTCCAAAAACCTACTGAAAAATCCAGGATTCGAAAGTTCTGACTTTTCCATGTGGAAATATAAAGGAACCGGAATGGATAAGTTGGATTATTATACGGAAGATCCTGTTGGAATCTGGAATAAAAAGATGATTGTCATTCCGGAAACTATACATTTCATTTCTGGTCGACATATAAACATCATTTTAAACTGGAACAGACAATTTCAAAAAAGAAACTTAACAAAAACAAGACATATAAAGCATCGGTATATATACAGGGAGATGAAGTGGGAGCAGATGCAGAGATATATTTATATGTTATAGCAGATGGAAAGAAGTATGTTTCTGGAATGGTAGAATTGGATGGATGGCAGGATTGGAAGAAACTCACCATTGATAATATCAGATGTAAAAAAAGGAAATGTGAAAATAGGTATATATGTTGATCATGCAGCAGACGGTTGGGGAATGATTGATGATTTTTATTTTGGACAGGAATGAAAAAACAGGAGTCGGTGAAGTAAATTTGTAATGGAAATCTCATCTGTGAAAGCATATGGGATTTTTAGTTTCTTTCAGAATATAGAAAATTGAAATTGATAAATTCATAAAAACTGGATATAATTACATTGTAAGAAAAGTAAGGAATGTATTACCGCGAAAGGAGGTTTTTATATGGAATTGGCAAAAGTGACGGCAAAAGGGCAGGTGACAATACCTATTGAAATTCGAAAGAAACTCGGGATTAAGAATGGTGATAAAATCTTGTTTGTGGAAGAATCTGGAAGAATATATATGATGAATTCTTCTATGGATGCATTGCGTGAAGCTCAGAGAGCATTTGCAGGAGAAGCAGAAAGACTTGGACTCAAAGATGATGATGTAATGACAATGATTAAAGAACTTAGGGAAGAAAGTGTGGTGAAGTGAATGAGAATTATGCTTGATACCAATGTGTTGATATCAGCATTGCTATTTCCCGGTGTAAAGATGGATGCAATGATGAATTATATATTTACACACCAATGGAATTTGTCCCGGCAGTTTCTTTGGAGGGATGGCAATAATGGCATTATACAACAAAGATATACTGCTCTGGACAATTTTTATTTTTCATCAATTTAACATCGCATCAATTTCAGAAAAATCAATATACAGATCATCATAAATATTCACTTTAATAGTAGCATCAAATGAGTATTGAATATTTAAAATATTTTGTTCAAAAAAATTCACAGTAATTGTCCGGCGGCGGGGATCAAAGATCCAGTACTCACGTACACCGGCATTTTTATAGTAGTAAAGTTTACGAATGTAATCATCGGCGGGGTTTCCGGGAGAGACAATTTTGATGATAAAATCAGGTGCACCGTTACAGCGTTTTCCGTCAAGTTTTTTGGACACATAAAACGGTCTCAGAGTTACAACCAGAGAAAAACAAGTTATATGTTTTTATGTAGAAAATTTGAAATAGCATAAGAGAAAAGATGTTTCTGAGTATAATTTTTGAAAGTTATAGGACATATGAGCAAAAATTTATTGAAATGTCCCATTTCCAAAGCCAAGGGGACATATAGACAAAAAGTTTATTGAAATGTCCCACCTTCGAAAGGTAACGGGACATATGAACAAAAAGTTCAGCGTTATGTCCTGTTTTTGAAAAGTAATGGGACATAGAAAACAAGAAAGATTGCATATGTCCCAGAGAGGGAAAAGTCAGGGACATAGAAGGAAAGAAAAAATCATATATGTCCCAGAGAGGACAAAGAGAGGGACATAGACAGCAAGAAAAATTGCATATGTCCCCAAATGCCATCATAACTTTTATTGCATGACAAGCGATGAGAAAAATTATCGCCTTACCAGAGAATATTTGACAAATACCCTATAGGGGTATAACATAAGTGCAAAAATAAAAATCTTTCAGATAATACAAAAGGAGCAGACACAATGATCAAAACAACCTTAAAAATTGACGGCATGATGTGTGGAATGTGTGAATCCCACATGAATGATGTGATCCGCAAAAATTTTAAAATAAAAGAAAGTGACATCTTCCGCACGGGATGGGGAGACGGTTATCATCAGCGAAGAGCCGATTGATATTCCGCGGGCAAAGAAAGCAATCCATGAAATCGGTTATGAGATGACCGGCAGTTCCAATGAGCCATACGAAAAGAAAGGACTGTTCCGCTTCGGGAAAAAATAATAAACGGATTATTTTTGTAAAGAACCTATATACGATAACGAATTGTAACTGCTGCTGTTCGCAGAGAAAACTATGAGCAGCCACTTGCAAATGTTTGCAGGTACAGACATAGGAGAGTAGTTTTCAGCTTCGACTTGTGATAAGATAAAATCATTGATACAAAACAAGTATGCAAAAGCACAAGGAGGAGTGTTACAAATGAAAAGGCAAAGCAAATTCTTTGGAGAGTTCAAGAAGTTTATTCTGCGTGGAAATGTGATGGATATGGCGGTCGGTGTTATTGTCGGCGGTGCATTTACGTCCATTGTGACATCTCTGAATGCAGATATCCTGACTCCGATCCTGGGAATTTTCGGAGGCACGGACTTTTCTTACCTTACGGTTACGCTTGGAACAGGAGAAAATGCACCGGTTCTGCATTATGGCAATTTTATTACTGCAGTAATCAATTTTCTGATCACGGCACTTGTGATTTTTATTATGTTGAAAGTTATCAACCGGATCACAGAAAAACTGAGCACGTTAGCAGGTATGGAGGAAGAAAAGCCGGAACCGACAACAAAAAAATGTCCATTCTGTTATTCGGAAATTGATATCAGGGCAACCAGATGTCCGCACTGTACATCCGTACTGGATGAGCAGGAATAAAAACAAAATAATAACACTATTGGAAGGGAGTGACAGAGCCATCATGGAGGTCACTTCTTTTTCAAAATCAGGCGAGCATGAAATTAGAAATAAAAAAGAGGAAAACAATATGGACGAAAACACAAAAAAAAGCGCTTAGACCAGCAGTTTGCTTTTATCCGGGAAATTGACAGGGAAAAATTTATTGGGAGACAAACCTATTTATCGGATGGCAGGCGAAAGGAAAATGATGCGGAGCATGCCTGGCATATGGCGATCATGACCATGTTGCTCAGTGAGTATGCGAATGAACCGATTGATGTGCTTCATACAATCGGCATGCTTTTAATCCATGATCTTGTGGAGATTGATGCCGGAGATACTTATGCTTATGATGAGGAGGAAAGAAGACACAGGCTGACCGGGAGAAAAAAGCGGCCGACCGGATTTATGGTCTTCTTCCGGAAGAGCAGGGAAAGATGCTGTATGATCTGTGGCTTGAATTTGAGACGCAGAAGACGCCAGAAGCAAAGTTCGCGCGTGTGATGGATAATCTACAGCCTATGATGTTAAACGCCGCTACAGACGGCAAAGCGTGGGTAGAACACGGGGTGCATCTGGCACAGATTATGAAGCGTAACGAGCATACAGCAGAATATTCTGAAACTTTAATGGAATATGCAAGGGAAATGTTTATACAGCCGAATCTTGACAACGGGCATATCATCGAGGATGAAAAAGAAATAGTTCAGGGCTGTAATGCAGAACAAAAAGCGTGTGAAAACCAGAAAATTTTCACACGCTTTTCGTCTGCGTTTTTTATGAGATTGTCATGAAATAATTACGCATTTTTTGCATCGTTGTACTTCTTTACATAATTCTTGATACGATCGTATGGATTCAACAGATCGCTGATAGAAGAATCATGATTTAAAGTATCAATGATATATGCAATATATTTACTCATATCGCAGCTGATATAGTACTCACGGGAGAGAAGCTCCGGAGTCTGATAAATCAGGTTTGTGGTTACTACACGGTAAATCAGGCCTTCTTCGTATGCTTTATCGAAAGAAGCAAGTCCGTTTGTGAATAATCCGAACGTAGAAACAACGAAAATACGGTTTGCTTTACGCTTCTTTAATTCACGTGCAGTGTCAATCATGCTTTCGCCGGAGGAAATCATATCATCAATGATCAGTACATCTTTGCCTTCGACGTTGGAGCCTAAGAATTCATGGGCAACGATCGGGTTACGTCCGTCTACGACACGGCTGAAGTCACGTCTCTTGTAAAACATACCCATATCAATGCCAAGTACGTTTGCAAGGTAAATTGCACGGTTGGTGGCACCTTCGTCCGGGCTGATGATCATCAGATGCTCGGCATCAATGGTCAGATCCTTTACGTTCTTTAAGATACCTTTGATGAACTGATAGGAAGGCATTACATTCTCAAAGCCATTCAGAGGAATCGCATTCATAACACGAGGATCGTGAGCATCAAATGTGATGATGTTGTCGATTCCCATATTGTAAAGCTCCTGCAGTGCTAATGGGCAGTCAAGAGATTCACGGGCAGTTCTTCTGTGCTGACGGCTTTCGTACAGGAATGGAAGAATGACAGTGATACGGCGGGCTTTTCCGCCGACCGCAGCAATGACACGCTTTAAATCCGCAAAGTGATCATCTGGAGACATATGATTGGTATGTCCGCAGAGTGAATAGGTCATGCTGTAGTTCGTAACATCTACCATGATATAGAGGTCATAGCCCCGGACAGACTGATTGATAACACATTTCGCTTCTCCGGAACCAAATCGTGGAATATGAGGCTCGATGATGTAGCTCTCTTTGTGATATTCCTTGAAAGCAATATCGTTGTGATGCTCGTGTTCGCGATGCTCTCTCCCAGGTGGACAGATAGCTGTCTACTTTTTTCCCTAATTCCATACAGCTTGCAGTCGGAATCAGTCCGAGAGTACCGGTTGGCATGGTTTCCAAAATTCTTTCGTCGTTTGGCATGATTTTCCTCCAGGTTTAAATTAATTGATAAACATATATGCATATAATAGACCCATAACTATGGGGTATTATCTGGAAATGATACGTGTGCGTTTCTGTTTGCGGATATCTTCTTCTGTGAACAGATTGATAAAAGTATAGGAATCTAAAATACGTGAAAATGTTCGTTCAGAATAGGACTCCTTGATCCGTTCCACACTCAGGTTGGTAGAAATAATGGTGGATTTTTGCCGGATCAGCCGTTCATTCACACACAAAAACAGCTGGGAAGAGGTAAAAGAGTTAATCAGTTCTGTTCCCAGGTCGTCGATGACTAACAAATCGCAGTCGAAAATATTCTGGTGTGTGGCAATTGCATCGGAATCTTTTTCAAACACACCTTTGCTTAATATATCAAATAATTGAAATGCTGTAAAGTAAATTACGGAATATCCGTGGTCAAGAAGTTCTTTGGCAACACAGTTTGTCAGAAAAGTTTTTCCGACACCGGTTTTTCCGTAAAACAGCAGATTTTTTGGCTTGTGATCAAAATCGTCAATAAAATAATGACATTCCCGCACCGCTTTTTGTGCGGTTTCATAAGAAGAAAGTCCTGTCAGCGGATTTTTTTCCTCTTTCGAATAAAAATCGTAGCGGAAATTGTCAAAATTTTCAATACGGAGTATTTGGCGAATGTTGGACTGGGCATAGACGGTATTGATAATTGCCTGTTTAAAACAGTGGCATTTTTTCCCGTCGATATACCCGCTGTCTTTGCAATCCGGACAGGTATAAACCGGGTCCAGATAGTCTGCCGGATACCCGCTTGCAGTAAGGAGCTGCTGCCGTTCCAGAGACAGGGCACTTAGTTCCTGCTTTAAGGAGGCCAGTGCATTGGTGTCTCCATCAAGATGCAGACGCGCCTGACGGACGGAAGAAGATGCAACACTTGCATCAATTTCCTTCAGACGGGGAAGCTTTTTTAAAACCTCCGCACGCCGTGTTTCGAGAATATGACGGTTATGCAGTTGGCGCTCATCGTATTCATGCATGATCTCATCATACTGTGCATTGGAAAGCGGCATTTGATTCTCCTTTTTATTGCTCAACAGATGATATGGGAGTGATTATGACCGGATCGGAGAGTTTAAAAGCATGGCTTCCAGACTCTTATAGTCATTTTCACGGGATTCAAAGTTATTAAAATTGTTTTTCTTCGGAGAAGCGGCTGCATTTGCTTTCACTGCGGCTCTCTCCTTTTTCTTTTGCTGATGGGTGGCGTCGAGGCGTTTGACATCTTCCAGAGAATGTACCTTGTCGTTATACCAGCTGGTCAGAATAGAATCGGCATAACTGAAACTTGACTGACCGGTACTGGAAATGGTGCGGGCACAGGCTTCCTGGATCAATGACAGATCAAAAGCGTATTCTTTGGTCCATTTGCGGATCATGGCTGTTTCGGAATCGATAAGGTTTCTTCCTGTGATGCCGAAAGCTTTCATGACGGCGTAGTACGCTTTGCTGCGGACGGCGGCTTCACTTTTGGCCTGTTCCACAGAAGTGATTTTTTCTCATGCCATGCCAGTGCCACTTTATTCAGATAACGAAGATTTGTATGTCCTTTGCTGACGCAATATTCCACCAGATAGACGATCAGTTCGGCAGAAAAGTGAAGATCTTCATGCCAGAATAAGATCGTGTTGATATCATTCTCACTGAATGGATGCCGGATATAGGTTTCCACGACAAAAAGCATTTCCTGAATATCCGGATTTTTCTGAAATTCTGCGATTTCATCCAGCGTATAATGGCGGATCTGCGGTTCCTGTGGCAGATTCACAGGCTGGGGGGCACAAAACGTTTCCCCCTGCAGCGGATGCCGGTGTTTCTTCTAAAGAAACAGCAGACGGGGCAGGAGAGGAAGATGCCTCTTCCGTGTCTGTGGAATCTTCTGGAAACGGAAGAAGACCGATTCCGCACAATTTACCGTCGGCGGTTTCCTCCAGAGAGAGGAGTCCTTCTTTCTGCCAGTAACGCAGTGCACGCTGAATGTCCATTTCTGTATTGTTAAATTTGTCAGCAATTTCAGAAATTGTACAATTTGATGCATGAGAATGGATGCACCGTAATAAATATAAATATACCTTAACAAATTCCCCGTTTGCTGACGGCATAAAGCGGTCAATAAACTGGTTGGGAACGATTGTGTCCGTGGCGGGACAATCATTGTGCAGCTGAATGTTTATCATATGTCATAGTACCTTTCTTATTATGCATTTGTGATTATAGCACAATCATTTTCCAAATGGAAGAAGAAAAACACCCGTAAATCCCTGGTAATCAGGGGGATAGTGATTGTGAACAACATTGTGGATAAAGTGGATAAGTCCACCAAAACGTACAAATTCAAAACGGAAAGGAGTGGATAAATATAGACAAAAAATCCACACAGAACGAAGAAAGAATCAACGTTTCTATGTGGATAATGTGGATAAGTTATTTTCCAAGGAGGGATTCGCCGATTTCTACGACATTTCCGGCTCCCATGGTTATCAACAGATCTCCGTTCATACAATTTTTTAATAAAAACTTTTCGATCTCTTCAAAAGAAGGAAAATAGTGCGCGTCTTTTCCTTTGGCTGTCAGGCGCTCCAGAATATCTTTCGAGCTTACACCGAAGGTATTCTGTTCGCGGGCAGCAAAGATGTCTGCCAGAACAATGACATCTGCCATGGAAAGTACTTCGGCAAAATCATCCAGAAAAGCTTTGGTGCGGGAGTAGGTGTGTGGCTGGAATACCAGCACCAGACGCTTATGCGGATATTTCTGCGCGGCGGTCAGTGTCGCGCGGATCTCTGTCGGATGATGTGCATAATCGTCAATGATGGTGACACCGTCTACGGTTCCTTTGTACTGAAACGGCGGTTGGCACCGTGGAAAGCGTCCAGACCTCTGATGATGGCATCTGTGCTGATTCCCATGGTACAGGCAAGGGCGATGGCGGCCATGGCATTTCCGGCATTGTGTCGTCCGGGAACGGCAAGTTTGATTTCACAGATGGCCTCTTTGTTGTGCATGGCGGTAAAAGAAGGACAGGCTTTGTCATCATATGTCAGATTATCTGCATAATATTCACAGGAATCATCAAAACCGTAGGTGATGATCTGCTGTGGAAGTCCGTCGGTCAGTTCCTGATGGTCTGCAATTTCTCCATTGATAATGGTTGCTCCGTCTGCCAGTGTATTGCCGGCAAATTTACGGAAAGAACGACGGATGTCGTTGATATCCTTGAAAAAGTCCAGATGTTCTGCTTCTACATTTAAGATGATGCTGTATTTTGGACGGAAATTCAGGAAACTGTTGGTGTATTCACAGGCCTCCGAAACAAAGATTCCGGAATGACCGACACGCAGGTTTCCTCCGATAGAGGGAAGAATTCCGCCAACAGTGATGGTCGGATCGGATTTCGCAGCAAGAAGAATCTCACTGATCATGGAAGTTGTGGTTGTTTTGCCGTGGGTTCCGGCAACGGCAACGGAATTGTTGTAGTTGTCCATGATCTGTCCAAGCAGTTCTGCACGGGAGAGCATTGGCAGTCCCTGGGATCTGGCCTCTGCAAATTCCGGATTATCCGGATGGATTGCGGCTGTGTAGACAACCAGATCAATGCCGGGAATGATATTTTCAGCACTTTGTCCATAAAAATCTGAGCACCTTTGGATGCGAGCATGCGGGTAAGATCGGATTCTTTTGCATCGGACCCGGAAATAGTGAAGCCTTTTTCCAGAAGAATTTCAGCGAGTCCGCTCATGCTGATTCCGCCAATTCCGATAAAGTGAATATGAATGGGATGATTAAATTTTAATTTATACATCAGGATTACCTACCTATTTTATAATTTTTTCTATTATACCACTCTATAACCAAAGGCGCACCCGAAAATATATTGTGCATTTTGCCAAAAAACAACAAAAAAACTCGGCATTTTTGTATAAACTGTTGTACATAAAAGGATAATATGATATACTACAGTAATAGTAAGAAACAAACATAATATTTAGAACAGACGAGGAGTGATGACGTGATTAAGAAAGAAATGATAGCCATGCTTTTAGCAGGCGGTCAGGGCAGCAGACTTGGAGTTCTGACATCGGACGTCGCCAAACCGGCAGTAGCATTTGGCGGCAAGTACAGAATTATCGATTTTCCACTCAGCAATTGTATCAATTCCGGAATTGATACGGTTGGTGTGCTGACGCAGTATCAGCCACTCCGGCTGAACACACATATCGGCATCGGCATTCCGTGGGATTTAGACCGGAACAATGGTGGAGTAACCGTACTTCCTCCATATGAAAAGAGCAATAACAGTGAATGGTATACCGGTACTGCGAATGCGATCTATCAGAACCTGGAGTATATGGAGAGCTATAATCCAGAGTATGTGCTGATCCTTTCCGGAGATCATATTTATAAGATGGATTATGAGGTTATGTTGGACTTCCATAAGGCAAATCATGCGGATGTGACGATTGCGACGATGCCTGTTTCCATGGAGGAGGCAAGCCGTTTCGGAATTGTGATTGCGGATGAAAACAAAAAGATTCAGGATTTTGAGGAAAAACCGGAAAATCCGAGAAGTAATCTGGCATCCATGGGAATTTATATTTTCTCCTGGAAAGTATTAAGAGATGCTCTTATCGAATTAAAAGATCAGCAGAGCTGTGATTTCGGAAAGCATATTATTCCGTATTGCTTCAAAAACAACAAGAGGCTTTTTGCATATGAGTTCAACGGTTACTGGAAAGATGTCGGAACGCTTGGCTCATACTGGGAAGCCAATATGGAGCTGATCGATCTGATCCCGGAATTCAACCTGTATGAGGAATACTGGAAGATTTACACGAAGTGCGATACGATTGAGCCACAGTACATAGCACCGGGGGCAAAAGTGGAGCGCTGCATTATTGGGGAGGCAGCAGAGATTCATGGAGCGGTGATCAATTCGGTAATCAGGACCAAAACGTATATATTGGACCAGGGGGCTGTCGTGCGGGATTCCATTATTATGAAGGATACCAGTATCGGCAGGGATGTAACGATCGACAAATCCATAATTGCAGAAAACTGCAGAATTGAAGATGGGGTAACACTGGGAATAGGAGAAGCAGCACCAAACAAATTAAACGAGAGTGTTTATTCGTTTGGACTGGTAACGATTGGAGACGATTCTGTTGTTCCGGAGAATGTAAAGGTGGGCAAAAACACTGCCATTTCCGGTGTGACAGTAAAAGAAGATTATCCAGACGGGGTATTGGCAGGCGGCGAAGTAATCATTAAGGCAGGTGACAGAAAATGAAAGCAGTAGGAATTATTTTGGCGGGTGGCAATAACAACCGGATGGGAGAACTGTCCAGAAAACGTGCGATTCCGGCGATGCCGGTCGGCGGAAGTTTCCGCTGCATTGACTTTGTCTTAAGTAATATGAGCAATTCGCATATACAGACAGTTGCAGTACTCACACAGTATAATTCCCGTTCACTGAATGAACATTTAAGTTCTTCAAAATGGTGGGATTTTGGAAGAAAACAGGGAGGTCTGTATCTGTTTACACCAACCGTTACGGCAGAAAACAGTGACTGGTACCGAGGTACAGCAGATGCGATGTATCAGAATATTGATTTCTTGAAAAAGCGTCACGAACCGTATGCCATCATATCCAGCGGTGACTGTGTGTATAAGATGGATTACAATGACCTGCTGGAGTTTCATATCGCAAAGAAAGCAGATATTACCATTGCGTGCAAGGATATGCCGGCGGATGCGGATGTCAGCCGTTTCGGAGTCGTCCGTATGAATGAAGATTCCCGGATCACGGATTTTGAGGAAAAACCGCTGGTGGCACAATCCAATACGATTTCCACAGGAGTGTATATTATCCGGAGAAGACAGCTGATCGAAATTCTCGAAAAATCAGCGGAGGAAAACCGGTTTGATTTTGTTACGGATGTGCTGGTGCGTTACCGCAATGTAAAGCGTGTGTATGGATATAAACTGAATAGTTACTGGAGTAATATTGCAAGTGTAGATGATTACTTCCGTACAAATATGGACTTTTTGAAACCGGATGTGAGAAAGTACTTTTTCCGCGAAGAGCCGAAGATTTATTCGAAAGTGGATGATCTTCCGCCGGCAAAATACAATATGGGATCGGATGTCAGCAACAGTCTGATCGCCAGTGGATGTATTATAAACGGCAGGGTAGAAAATTCTGTTTTGTTTAAGAAAGTATTTGTCGGAAAAAATTGCGTGATCAAGAATTCCATTATCTTGAATGATGCATATATTGGCGATAATACGCATGTAGAAAACTGCATTGTGGAGAGCCATGGAACGCTTCGGGCAAATACATTTTATTCCGGAGACGATGCTGTCCGGATTGTTGCAGAAAACAACGAAAGATATATGCTCTAGGGAGAGACTAGAAGGGGGATACATATGCAGATTACAGACGTCAGAATTAGAAAAGTTGAAAAAGAAGGAAAGATGAAAGCAGTTGTTTCTATCACGATTGATGAGGAATTTGTAGTTCATGATATCAAAGTGATCGAAGGCGAAAAAGGATTGTTTATCGCGATGCCGAGCAGAAAAGCCGGCGACGGAGATTTCCGGGATATCGCACATCCGATCAATTCCGCGACAAGGGATCAGATTCAGGGATTGATACTGAAAAAGTATGAAGAGGTCTTGCAGGAGAAGGAATAAACGATTAAAATAAGAGAAATGGGACTGTGGAGTAATCCATGGTCCTTTTCTTAATTACAGACTTTTTTGAATCCGTAATTGCGAAACTTATGGATGGGCGGCTCCCGTGTGGTGGCTGGGGCTGCTGCTTCCTGTGGCGTGCGATTCAGACAGAATCTTAGAATTTGCGAAAATGATTGCGTGGCTCTAATTTTGTGTCCGGGCAACGTTTCGACAGCGGCGCGGCTTGTGTCCGTCTGGCAGGGATGCGCTCAGAATTTCTAGTCTGCCTAAGCGGAGCACTTCAAAAATTTTATTGCGCCCGCTCCCGGTTGTGTCTCCCTATGAACACTTTGACAGTCCTTTCATAAATGTGGTCGCAAACCGACCCGCGGGCACAGTATTTTGAAGCACTCCGCTAAGGCAGACACGAAATCCTTCGGACGCGTCCCTGCCAGACGGACACAAGCCGCGCCGCTGTCGAAACTTGAACGAACGCAAATCATCAAAGGAGCCACGCGGTCATTTTCTGCAGATTCTTGATTCTGGATGTTGAGCACGTCACAGGAAGCAGCAGCCCCAGCCACCACACGGAGCCACCCGGCGGTACCTTTCGTAATTAACGGACAAAAATTCAAATAAAAGGAGAATTGGATACATGTTTTTAATTGCAGGACTTGGAAATCCGGACAAGAAATACGAAAAAACAAGACATAATATTGGATTTGATACCGTCGATGCACTGGCGGAAAAATACAACATCAGCATCACGGAGAAAAACATAAAGCATTGTGCGGAAGCGGTGTGATTGAAGGCGTAAAAGTCATTCTGGCAAAACCGCAGACCTATATGAATTTAAGTGGGGAAAGCATTGCGGAAATCGTGAATTTCTATAAGCTTGATCCGGAGAGCGAAATGCTGATTATTTTTGATGACATCTCTTTGGCACCGGGAAATATCCGTGTGCGCAAAAAGGCAGTGCAGGTGGGCATAATGGAATCAAGAGCATTATTTCAAGTGTGGGAACCTCAAACTTTATGCGAATTAAAGTCGGTGTGGGGGAAAGCCACAGGGATGGGATCTGGCAGACCATGTGCTTGGCCGTTTTTCCGGGGAGGACCGTGCAAGGGTGGAAGAAGCCATACGGGATGCGGAAGATGCAGCAGTCCTGATGATTCAGGGGGAAGCAGACAAGGCAATGAATGATTTTAATGCAAAAAAGCAGGAGAATACAAAGTAAGTGAAAGCATTTATAGAACCGCTGCAGGAATTGAGCGGATATGAAGATATGACAAAAGCGGCCATGCAGCCGGGACTGGTGACCATCAGTGGCTGTATTGATGCACAGAAGCCACATATGATTTATACGCTTGGAAGGACACGCAGCCGGCGTCTGATCGTAACGTTTCATGAGCAGAAAGCGAAAGAATTGTATGACGACTATCGTTTTTTTGATCCGTCAGTGGTGTATTATCCGGCAAAGGATGTGCTGTTTTATCAATCGGATATCCGCGGAAACCTTCTTACCGCAGAGCGGATCAGTGCATTGCGGGCAATTCATGAAAATGAACAGGTGACGGTGATCACAACATTTGATGCCCTGATGAATACGATGCCAAGGGATGCACAGGTGTGGGACAGTGTGCTGCATATTGCACAGGGAGATACCCTGGATCTGGATGCACTTGTGGAACAGCTGGTGCGGATGGGGTATGAACGGCAGTATCAGGTGGATAATATCGGTCAGTTTGCATTAAGAGGTGGAATTCTTGATATTTTTCCGCTGACGGAAGAAAATCCGGTCCGGATTGAACTGTGGGATGATGAAGTAGATACCCTTCGCACCTTTGATGTGGAAAGTCAGAAATCTATTGAAAATATAGAAAAGTTGTGGTATATCCGGCATGTGAACTGGTTCTTTCGACCGAAGAGAAAGCAGAAGGTATCCGCAGACTGTTAAAGGAAGCAGAAGCTTTTTCCGATAAATTGCGGAAAGAAATGAAAACCGAGGAAGCCTATCGGGCACTGTCACAGGCAAAAGAACTGGCACAGGAATGGGAAGAATTGTCGGAAACCGCGGGAATGGATGCTTTTTGTCCTATTTCTGCAGGGAACGGTGGAGCCTTCTGGATTATTTTGGTCCGGCAGATACATTTGTGTTTTCGATGAACTGAGCCGGAGCGCGGAACGCGGACGGCAGACGGAACTGGAATTTTCGGAGAGCATGAAGCAGCGTCTGGAAATGGGGTATATTCTGCCGGGGCAGATGAACGAACTGTTTGGCTATAAGGAAATCATGGGAAGGCTTGAAAAATATTCCTGCTGTGCGGTTTCCGCACTGGATATCAAAACCTGCGGATTAAAATCCAATGGGCAGTTCGGCATTCATGTAAAGAGCGTAAGCGCATACAATAACAGCTTTGAACTTCTGATCGCAGACCTGAAGAAATACAAAAAAAACGGATACCGTATTATTTTACTTTCCGGTTCCCGCACACGCGCGAAGCGTCTGGCAGAGGATATTTTAAACGAAGGACTCAACTGTTTTTATACGGAAGATTACGATCACGATCTGGTGGCAGGACAGATCATGGTCTGCTACGGAAAAGTGCATCAGGGGTATGAATATCCGATCCTGCAGTTTGCAGTGATTACGGATACGGATATTTTCGGGGAAGAAAAAAAGAAAAGAAGCGGCACCGCACCTATGAGGGCGAAAAAATCCAGCAGTTTACGGATCTGAGTGTCGGGGATTATGTCGTACATGAAAATCATGGGCTTGGTATCTACAAAGGAATTGAAAAGATAGAAGTCGACCGAAAGGTGAAAGATTACATCAAGATCGAATATGCGGGAGGCTCCAATCTGTATATTCTTGCAACACAGCTTGACCAGATCCAGAAATATGCGGGGAAAGACGCAAGAAAACCAAAACTCAATAAACTTGGAAGCCAGGAGTGGACAAAAACCAAGGGGAAAGTGCGTGGAGCCGTGCGTCAGATCGCACAGGATCTGGTGAAATTATATGCCGAGCGGAAGAACAGAATGGCTATATGTATGGACCGGATACGGTATGGCAGAGAGAGTTTGAAGAACTGTTCCCGTTTGAAGAGACCGAAGATCAGGTGCTTGCCATTGATGCAACCAAGCGGGATATGGAGAGTCATAAGATTATGGACCGGCTGATCTGCGGGGATGTCGGTTACGGAAAGACGGAGATTGCGATCCGTGCAGCTTTCAAAGCAGTGCAGGAGAATAAACAGGTGGCATACCTTGCGCCGACAACCATTCTTGCCCAGCAGATTTATAATACGTTTTCCCAGAGAATGAAGGATTTCCCTGTCCGGGTGGATCTGTTGTGCCGTTTCCGCACGGCAGCGCAGCAGAAGAAGACCATCAGTGATCTGAAAAAAGGACAGGTGGATATTATTGTGGGAACACACCGGATTCTGTCAAAAGATGTGCAGTTTAAAGATCTTGGGCTTCTTGTCGTGGACGAGGAACAACGGTTTGGTGTGGCTCACAAAGAAAAAATCAAGCAGTTAAAGACCAATGTGGATGTGCTGACACTTACTGCAACACCGATTCCGCGTACTCTTCATATGAGCCTGATCGGGATCCGGGATATGAGTGTGTTAGAGGAACCGCCGATGGACCGTGTGCCGATCCAGACGTATGTGATGGAATATAATGAGGAACTGGTCCGAGAGGCAATCACGCGGGAACTTGCCCGTGGCGGACAGGTATATTATGTGTATAACAAAGTAAGGGATATTGATGAAGTGACGTCACGCATTCAGGAGCTGGTGCCGGAGGCAAATGTGGCATTTGCGCATGGACAGATGCGGGAAAACCAGCTGGAGGATATCATGTACCGGTTTATCAATGGAGACATTGATGTACTGGTATCAACGACAATCATAGAGACGGGACTGGATATCTCAAATGTCAATACCATGATCATTCATGACGCGGATAATATGGGGCTTTCCCAGCTGTATCAGCTGCGCGGGCGGGTCGGCAGATCCAATCGTACGGCGTATGCGTTTCTTATGTACCGCAGAAACAAAATGCTCAAAGAGGTGGCGGAAAAACGACTGGCTGCCATCCGGGAGTATTCGGATCTGGGCAGCGGATTTAAGATTGCCATGCGGGACCTGGAGATCCGGGGAGCCGGAAATCTGCTGGGAGCCGAACAGAGCGGTCACATGGAGGCGGTTGGATATGATCTGTACTGCAAGATGCTTCACGAAGCGGTGAAAGAAGCCCGGGGAGAAGCACCGGCCGAACAGTTTGAGACTTCCGTTGATATCCGGACGGATGCATTTATTCCGTCCACATATATTGCAAATGAGTCGCAGAAACTGGATATGTATAAGCGGATCGCCGGAATTGAAACGGATGAGGAAGCGGAGGAAATGCTCGAAGAACTGATTGACCGTTTTGGAGAGCCTCCGAAGTCCGTGCAGAATCTGCTGACAATTGCCAGACTCAAAGCGGTTGCCCACAGTGTATATATTAAGGAAATTGTTCAAAGAGAAGATCTGTTAAAAATCCTAATGTACGAAAAAGCAAAGATTCACGCACAGCGTATTCCGGAGCTGGTAAAAGCGTTTGCCCCTCACTGAAATTTGCGGCAGATCCGAAGGGACCGTACTTCACTTACCGTCTGGGAGCAAATTCAAGGGAAAAAGAACAGGAAATTCTGGAAGTTCTCAGGCAATTATTGGAACAAATGCACGTTTTTTTGTGTGCGGACCCGTAAAAGTGCTTGCCTGATGTAGGGAAAAGAATTATAATACTCTGGTATATAGGTGAAAAGAAACTCCCGGGAGGAACTATGAAAGCAAAAAAAGTTACAGCGATTATTTTAGCTGGTGCAATCTGCGCAGCAGCTTTTACCGGATGTGGTATAAATACAGGTGCGACGGCAGCAAGCATGAAAAATCAGACCGTCACGATGGGCATGGCAAACTTTACATGCCGTTATCAGCAGGCAAATGTAGAAGATTATTATAAGAGCATGATGGGGGCCAAAAGCAGCAGTGAGCTCTGGAGCAAGGATTTATATGGAAACGGAACAACCATGGAAGACACCATGAAAGATTCCGTTATGGAACAGCTTCATGAGATGTATACGTTACAGGCACATATGAAAGACTATGATGTGAGTGTGACAAAAGACGAAAAGGCAGCAATCAAAAAAGCTGCACAGCAGTTTATCAGCGATAATTCATCCGAGGCACTCAAGGAGATGACTGCAGACGAAGATACCGTGGAGGAACTGCTTACGCTCTACACCATCCGCAGCAAAATGCAGAAAGCTATCGAGGCAGAAGCAGATACCAATGTGACGGATGAAGAGGCAAATGAGCGCGGTTATACGATGATGACTATTTCTACAACTTCCCATCAGGATGATAGCGGAAATACCGTAGAATATACCGATGATGAGAAAAAGCAGCTGAAGGAGACCGCAAACAAAATCGAAGATGCGGTAAAGAATGGAAAAACTCTCGAAGATGCTGCAAAGGATGAGGATCAGCAGACCACTACCGGTGCGTATGCATCCGATGATTCCACACTGGATACATCTGTGAAAAAGGCATTGGATGATTTGAAAGAAGGAGAAACTTCCGATGTGATTGAAACAGACAGTGCATTATATATTGCTCGTCTGGACAGTGAAACAGACAAAGACGCTACAGAAAAAATCGTCAGAATATTATTGACAAACGTAAAAGTGACCACTACAATGAAGTGCTGGAGGGCTGGCAGAAAAAAGACGGCTGGAAGGTCAATAAAAAGAATGTTGCAAAGATTTCATTTAAGAATTCCCTGACACAGCAGGACCCGAATGCCTCTACAGAGACACAGACTTCCACAGAAACACAGAATGCAGAGAGTACACAGTAATGCAAAAAGATAACATTGTGTTAATTGGAATGCCGGGGGTGGGTAAGAGCACCGTCGGCGTTATCCTTGCTAAGGTGCTGGGATATCAGTTTATAGATGCAGATTTAGTCATTCAGGAGCAGGAGAAGCGCCTGCTTCGTGAGATCATTGCAGAAGAGGGAACCGAAGGGTTCATTCAGGTAGAAAACCGTGTGAATGCGACACTTGAGGCACATCATGCAATTATTGCAACCGGAGGCAGTGTCGTCTACGGAAAAGAAGCTATGGAGCATCTGCAGGAAATCGGAACAGTTATATATCTTGAGGTGGCATATCCGGAGCTGGAAAAGCGTCTGGAAGATATCAAAGGCAGGGGTGTTGTTTTAAGAGACGGACAGACGTTATATGATCTGTATCTGGAGCGCACGCCGCTGTATGAAAAATATGCGGATATCCGGATTTCGGAGACGGGGCTGGATATCGAACAGACCGTTGAACAGATTGTGGATGGTATCACAAATTTACACTAGATGAATAGGATAGATAGTAGGGTAGCGTACTATACGAAATAGGGCGTTTATTGAGGTGAGATATGGAACAATATGTAATCAAAGGCGGAAATCCGCTGAATGGTGAGGTAGAAATCGGCGGGGCAAAGAATGCGGCACTGGCAATTCTTGCAGCTGCGATCATGACGGATGAAACGGTTACAATCGAAAATTTGCCGAACGTGAGAGATATTAATGTATTATTGCAGGCGATTGCAGAGATCGGTGCAATGGTAGACCGTATTGATGCACATACCGTAAAGATCAACGGTTCATTTATCAAAGACGTGACGGTGGACAATGAATTTATCCGTAGAATCCGTGCGTCCTATTATTTGATCGGTGCACTTCTTGGAAAATACAAAAAGGCGGAAGTGGCTCTTCCGGGCGGATGCGATATCGGAAGCAGACCGATTGATCTGCATATCAAAGGATTTCGTGCAATGGGAGCAGACGTGGATATTGCACATGGTCTTGTTATTGCAGAGGCAGAAAAATTAAACGGAACACATATTTATCTGGATAAAGTATCGGTTGGAGCAACGATCAATATTATGATGGCAGCATCCATGGCAGAAGGAAAAACCGTAATTGAAAATGCGGCAAAAGAGCCTCATGTGGTAGACGTGGCAAATTTCTTAAACAGTATGGGTGCGAATATCCGTGGTGCAGGAACGGATGTTATCCGTATTGTCGGTGTGGAGAAACTGCACAAGACAGAGTATTCTATTATCCCGGATCAGATTGAGGCAGGAACCTTTATGTTTGCGGCAGCGGCAGCAGGGGAGATGTGCTGGTAAAGGATGTTATTCCGAAACATCTGGAAGCAACAACCGCCAAACTTGTGGAGGCAGGATGCAAAGTTGAGGAGTTCGATGATGCGGTTCGGATTATTTCGGATGGAAAACTGCATCATACACAGGTGACAACACTTCCGTATCCGGGATTTCCAACCGATATGCAGCCACAGATGGCGGTCGTACTTGGAATTGCACAGGGAACGAGTACTGTAACGGAAAGCATTTTTGAGAACCGTTTTAAATATGTGGATGAACTGACCCGTATGGGAGCCAATATCAAGGTAGAGAGCAATATTGCCATTATCAATGGAGTGACCCGCTATACAGGTGCCAGGGTGAATGCGCCGGATCTGCGTGCGGGAGCAGCGCTGGTGATTGCCGGTCTGGTGGCAGAGGGAATTACGGTGATTGATGATATTTATTTTATCGAGCGTGGATACGAAGAATTTGATCAGAAAGCTGCGCGGCATTGGGGCACAGATTGAAAAGGTATCGGATGAAAAAGAAATTCAGAAGTTTATTCTGAAAGTTTCATAAATAAAAAGAACGGGTAAAAAAGGGAGTGTGAAAAACATTGGTATGTTTTCACACTCCCTTTTCATTTGAAAAATTTATAAAACCGCTTTGATATAGAGGTCGCGGCTGGCGGTGGAAAGATCCAGACAGGATTTATCATCAAACTGGACAATCGGACGGGACAGTGCATTCTGATTTAACATGACAATGGTACATCCCCTTCCGTCACTTAAGATGACGCGGTTACTCTGGTAAGTGCTGGCAATCTGCTTTAAGAAAACCAGAATATATTTTGTATGGTATTTCTGGAAACCATCTTCTTCAAATTTACTGATCACTTCGAACGGACACAACGGAGAGCGATAGGAACGTGCCGCTGTCATGGCATCGTACACATCGGCAATTGCAACGATCATTGCAAAATTGTCAATGTAATCTTCCGTCAATCCGGTCGGATAGCCGCTTCCATCACAGCGCTCGTGATGCATCAGGGCAGCTTTTTTGATACGGGAATCCAGATCCGGCTGACGTTTTAAAATCTCGTATCCGAGTGCCGGGTGCTGTTTGATTTTTGCAAACTCCTCATCGGTCAGAGATCCCGGCTTATTTAAGATATCGGAAGGAATCAGCAGTTTTCCGATATCGTGCATCAGTCCGGCAAGCGTAAGAATGTCCAGATCGTGACGTTCAAAACGCAGCCAGCGGCCGATCATTCGTGAAATGAGTGCAACGTTGAGACTGTGCGCATAAACCGAATCGGCCACAGTACGCATGTTGTAAAGCATATCAAACATTTCAACGATGGTGTTGCGGGACTGGAACAGATCTGCGACACTGCCCAGAAGTTTTTGCGAGTCAATCGGTTTGTTATCCTTGATGGCTGCGGTATACAACTGTTTCATCAGCTCAATTGCCTGAACATACTCAATCTGGAACGTGCGGAATTCACTGGAACCGGCGACTTTCTGTGAGTGTGTTTTGCTTTCCTGTGCGTATGTTTTTGCTTCTTTTACAGGCTTTGGAGCCTCCTCCTGCGGAGCAGGTTCTTCGCCCTCAATTTCTGCATATTCCACACGGTACAGTTTCATGCGGTTGATCAGCTGACGGGTTACAGCAGAACCGGCGGGAGCCAACGGCTGTCCAAGCGGTGTGATCACAGGCTGTGCAAGGATGGCACCTTCTTGTAGTTGTTTTGTCTCAATTTTTATCATATTTTATCTCTCCGTATGTAACGTATATACAAAAAGTATAGAATTATTTCGCACAAAAGTCAATCTTTTAGGGCTTGACAGATGAAAGAAACTGGAGTATGGTAGCACTTGGATATTTCAAATTTAATATTGTAAGCTTTCTCTTATTCAGAGTGATGGAGATACATAGGATCTGTGAAGTCACGGCAACCCCTGTTTGGAAGGTGCCAACCTGAGCGAGTTAATCGAACAATAAGGGATTTGATTATCTTTAGATCAATCCGCTGCGAGGCGGTTTTTTTTATTTCTGTATAAAACAAGAGAGGAGAAACAAAAAGCAATGGAAAAATTATTATTCACATCAGAGTCCGTTACAGAAGGACATCCTGACAAAATGTGCGATGCGATTTCAGATGCCATTCTGGATGCATGCATGGAGCAGGACCCGATGAGCCGTGTAGCCTGTGAGGCAGCAAGCTGTACCGGTTTCGTACTTGTTACAGGAGAAATTACAACAAAGGCAACTCTTGATATTCCTGCAATTGTAAGAAAGACTGTAAACGAGATCGGATACAACGATGCAAAGACCGGTTTTGACGGACATACCTGTGCGGTTATGGTAGCTTTAGATCAGCAGTCCGCAGATATTGCCATGGGTGTTGACAAGGCACTTGAGGCAAAAGAGGGCGAGCTGACAGATGATCTGGATACCGGCGCCGGAGATCAGGGAATGATGTTTGGATATGCAAGCAACGAAACACCAGAGCTTATGCCATATCCGATTTCTCTGGCACATAAGCTGGCATTACAGCTTACAAAGGTTCGTAAAGACGGAACACTTACCTACCTTCGTCCGGATGGAAAGACACAGGTTTCTGTAGAGTATGATGAAGCAGGAAAGCCAAAGAGACTTGAGGCAGTCGTATTATCTACCCAGCATGATGATGATGTGACACAGGAGCAGATCCATGAAGACATTAAGAAATATGTCTTTGATCCAATCCTTCCAAAGGATATGGTAGATGGAGATACCAAATTCTTTATCAATCCGACCGGACGTTTCGTAATCGGCGGACCACACGGAGATGCAGGTCTGACCGGTCGTAAGATCATCGTTGATACCTATGGCGGATATGCACGTCACGGCGGCGGTGCTTTCTCCGGTAAGGACTGCACAAAGGTTGACCGTTCTGCTGCTTATGCTGCACGTTATGTTGCAAAGAACATTGTTGCAGCAGGTCTTGCTGACAAGTGTGAGATTCAGTTATCTTACGCCATTGGTGTTGCACAGCCTACTTCTGTCATGGTTGATACATTCGGTACAGGAAAGATTGCAGATGATGAGCTGGTAAAGATTGTACGTGAGAACTTTGATCTTCGTCCGGCAGGAATTATCAAGATGCTGGATCTGCGCCGTCCGATTTACCGTCAGACAGCTGCTTATGGTCACTTCGGACGCAATGACTTAAATCTCCCATGGGAGGCAACAAACAAGGCAGAGGCTTTAAAGAAGTACCTTTAATTTATGAAAAGTTTACATAATTTTTTATAAAAGAATGATATAATAAGACACAGAGTTTGTTCTGTGTCTTATTTTTTTACGGGGAAGGAATACGAATGAAGATAAAAACCAAACTGATCATTTCGTTCTGTATTATTATCTTTGTGCCATCGATCCTGGCGATTGCCACGATCAGCGCCTATTGTAATTTTCAGTCGCATGTGATCGAGCAGACGTATGGAATTAAGAATGCGGATGCCTATAGTATTATCAATTCTGTACCGATGTTAAACCGTTATACTGCACCGGATTTTGAAAAGATCAAAAAGACCATAAAGTTATCTCCTTCAAAAATGGAGGACGTTTCGTATCTTAGTGAGATCAATGAGAGCCTGGAACAGAAATATTCCTATCTGGTGGTAAGAATCGGGGAGAATATTTCTTTCAATGGGGGAAGTGATAATGAAAAGATTCTTTCGGAACTTCCGGTATATGGGGCAAACAGTTCGAAACAGGGAGTGGACAAATATATCGACCGGGACGATGAAATTCTGGTAAAACAGGCAGATTTTAAGCTGGATTCGGGAGAAAAATGTACGGCGTATATAGTCACGTCTTTTGATGCTACCGGGCAGGAGATCCGCCAGTTTATTTTATGGGGGATTATCTGTGTGGTAATCATTCTGTCACTGACAGCGATCATGATGATTGTGTGGATCTACCGGAGCATGATTACACCGATCCAGAAACTGCGCGTTGCGGCAGAAAATATCAAAGAAGGAAATCTCGATTTTGCGTTGGATACCGGAGGCGACGATGAGATCGGGGAACTTTGCACGACCTTTGAACAGATGCGTCAGCGCTTAAAAGATAATGCAGAGGAAAAACTAAGCAACGAAAAAGAAAACCGCACGCTGATCAGCAACATTGCCCATGACCTGAAAACACCGATTACGGCGGTAAAGGGCTATTCGGAAGGCATCATGGATGGAGTAGCCAATACGCCGGAGAAATTAGATAAATATATCCGTACCATTTACAATAAGGCAAATGAGATGGATACGCTGATCAACGAACTGACCTTATATTCCAAGATTGATACCAACCGCATTCCATATAATTTTGCAAAGCTGAACGTTGCCGCATATTTTAAGGATTGTGTGGAAGAAATCGGACTGGATCTGGAGGCAAAGGGGATTGCCCTGTCCTATTTTAATTATGCAACACCGGATACCGATTATTGCAGATCCGGAGCAGCTGCGCAGAGTAATCAATAATATTATAGGAAATTCCGTAAAATATATGAATAAAACGGAAAATTCATCAACATCCGGATTAAGGATGTCGGGGATTTTATTCAGGTAGAAATCGAAGACAATGGAAGGGGAATCGCCCAGAAAGATCTGCCATATATTTTTGACCGGTTCTACCGGACAGATGCTTCGAGAAATTCGGCAACCGGTGGCAGCGGAATCGGACTTTCCATTGTAAAAAAGATCATAGAGGATCATGGAGGGAAAATCTGGGCAACCAGCAAAGAAGATTCCGGAACCACGATGTATTTTGTAATCCGTAAATATCAGGAGGTAACAGCAAATGAGCAGAATACTGATCGTTGAAGATGAAGTGGCTATTGCAGATCTGGAGAAAGATTATCTGGAACTGAGTGGCTTTGAAGTGGAAATTGAAAATGACGGAACCAAAGGACTCGAAAGAGCCCTGCATGAGGAGTTTGATCTGTTTATCTTAGATCTCATGCTTCCGGGAGTGGATGGATTTGAAATCTGTAAAAAGATCCGTGAGACAAAGAATACACCAATCCTTATGGTTTCCGCAAAAAAGGATGATATTGACAAGATTCGCGGGCTCGGACTGGGGGCAGATGATTATGTGACAAAACCGTTTTCCCCGAGTGAACTGGTAGCCCGCGTGAAGGCACATCTGGCACGGTATGAGCGGTTGATCGGCAGCAATATGCCACAAAATGATATCATTGAGATCCGGGGCATTAAAATCGACAAGACGGCGCGCCGGGTATGGGTCAATGGAGAAGAGAAACAGTTTACGACAAAAGAGTTTGATTTGCTGACTTTTTTGGCAGAGAATCCAAATCATGTATTTACAAAAGAGGAATTGTTCCGTAAAATATGGGATATGGAATCTATCGGTGATATTGCAACGGTTACCGTACACATCAAAAAGATTCGAGAGAAGATTGAGATGAATACGAACAAGCCGCAGTACATCGAGACCATCTGGGGAGTCGGATATCGGTTTAAATTATAAACGGTCTGCCTCCTGAAACTATGATTAAGGGGGCTGTTATGAACGAACACAAAAAACATGGCAGCAGTTTCTCCAGCAAAATGGGCTTTATTCTTGCCGCTGCGGGATCTGCTGTCGGACTTGGAAATCTGTGGAGGTTTCCTTACCTTGCCGCAAAATACGGTGGAGGTTCTTTTTTACTGATCTATGTGATCCTTGCGGTTACGTTTGGATTTGCACTTATGATCACAGAAATTGCACTGGGCAGAAAGACCGGGAAAAGTGCACTGTATGCATTCAGCACGCTGCATGAAAAGTGCGGTTTCATTGGAATTCTTGCCAGTATTGTGCCGATTATCATTCTTCCGTATTACTGTGTGATCGGCGGATGGGTCATCAAATTTGCATGGGCATTTCTTACAGGAAGCGGAAATGCAGCGGCAGCAGATGATTATTTTTCAAATTTTATTGCAGGACCGGGGAACCGGTGATGTGGCTGGTATTTTTATCCTTGCCACTTCGGTTGTGATTCTGCTTGGCGTAAATAAAGGAATTGAAAATATCAGCAAAGTGCTGATGCCACTTCTGGTAGTTCTTTCCGTTATTATTGCGGTATTTGTTGTGACCCGTCCGGGAGCAGGGGCAGGAATTGTCTACTACTTAAAGCCGGATCTTTCCAAGATCAGTGCGAATGCTTTCCTGGCGGCACTGGGACAGCTGTTTTATTCCATGTCGCTGGCGATGGGCATTATGATTACATATGGCTCCTATATGAAGAAAAAATGAGGATATAGAGAGCAGTGTGCGGAATATCGAAATCTTTGATACCGGAATTGCATTTCTGGCAGGACTGATGATTGTACCGGCCGTGTTTGTGTTTTCCGGTGGAGATCAGGCATCGTTGAAGGCAGGACCGACACTGATGTTTATTACACTGCCAAAAGTGTTTGACAGTATGGCGGGAGGACACCTGATCGGAACGGTATTTTTTGTGCTGGTATTGTTTGCTGCACTGACATCGTCCATTTCCCTGATGGAGACAGTGGTTTCCATTTTCGTGGATAAGACAAAAAAGAGCCGTAAATTTATTACGGTCTGTGTAACCGTTTATACGGTGTTGATGGCAATTCCGTCTTCTCTTGGATTTGGAATCTGGAGCGGTTTTTCGATTCACGGAATGAGTATTCTGGATTTCTTCGATTTTATATCCAACAGTGTCCTTATGCCGATTGTGGCATTCCTGACCTGTGTATTTGTCGGTTTTATTGTGAAACCAGAGACGATTACGGATGAAGTGGAATCTTCCACACAGAAATTTAAGAGTAAGAAACTGTATATTGTATTGATCAAGTATGTTGCACCGATACTGGTACTGCTGATTTTAATCAGTTCGGTATTAAATGCACTTGGAATCATTACTTTGTAACGGACAACAGAAAAGAAGAAACAAAAAACCCTATGCATAATGCATAGGGTTTTTAGATAAATATATGTTTGTTCTGTTCAATTGTATTCGGACTTGCTAGGCAGTTCCGGAGTTTAACCTCTCCGGCAGGGGTGTGAGCACACGACGGATACCGGAACCCTCCGCAGGAATTCCTGATCCAAATAGTCCGCATCTGCTGTACTGCGTTTTCAACAGGCAGCATGTCATGTTGTGAAAACAAATCCCTGCGCTGGACAATCGCGCTTGCTGTAAAAAACAGATCAATGAAATCTATGACATACTGAGCTGTAATACTGACAGTTCAGAGAATAAAGCCTACTTGTTTATGCGTGCGGTACTCTCACCGCCTGAGCCTGATGGTCAAATATTGTACCGTCCTTATATGGACTCATATAAGCGTACCCCGAAAACCGAAGTTTGTCAAGTGTTATTCGCTTTTCATGACCATTATACGCTATGTCTGCCGGGAAATCAATTGTGGAAATCCGAGAAATACAAAAAGTTGTGTCAAAAGAGGGAAAAACGGCTCAAAGATTGCAAGAAAATGGTCGATATAGTATAATAAGGTATAAAAAAGTAAAGGCAAGGAAAACCATGATCGATATTCACTGTCACCTTCTATACGGAGTAGACGACGGAGCAAAAACAATAGAAGAATCTGTGGCGATGCTTGAGGCAGCAAAAGAGCAGGGCATTTCTGCAATGATCCTGACACCGCATTACCGGCACGGCATGTTTGCTTATCCGAAGGAAGAAATTGAAGAACATTTCCGTATTCTGGAGCCGTATGCACAGAAACTTGGAATTTATCTTGCACTGGGCACCGAATACCATGTGAACAGTCATATTGTCGAGGCACTTGACAGTGGCAGATGCCGGACAATGGCCGGCTCGCGGTATGTGTTGTGTGAGTATTCGCACGACAGTGAATATGCCTATATTTACCAGATGACGCAGGAACTGGTTCTGCACGGATATATTCCGGTATTTGCACATGTGGAACGGTATGGAGCACTTGCAGATTTGCAGCTGGCAGAGGAGCTGCGCAATCTTGGGGCATGGATTACGGTGAATGCGGATGCGGTACTCGGACTTGAGGGTATGGGTCCAAAGAAATACTGTAAAAAGATGCTGAAGGCAGAATGTGTGGATGCGATTGCATCGGACAGTCATGGAATAAAAAACCGTGCCAATCATATGGGAAAATGCTATGAGCTGATTGAAAAAAAATTTGGCAGGGAATATGCGGATCAGCTTTTGGTGAATCATCCGGCAAAGATTCTGACCGGAGAAATGAAATAGTTTAGTAATGGAGCATTGATATGGAGCAGCAGTTACAACAGGAACGTATTGTAATTGAAAATGATGATGAAATTGAAATTGATCTGAAAGATCTCGTTTTAGAGATCCTTTCTTTCTGGAAATGGGTGTTGTTTGCACTGATTATCGGAGCCGTGACCGCATATTGTATCAGCAGGTTTGTAATGGTGCCGCAGTATGAGTCAACATCCCAGTTTTATGTATTGTCCAAAAGCATGTCGATTACAAGTCTTGCGGATATACAGACAGGTACAAGTCTGACAAACGATTATATGGTTATCGTAGAGGGGCGTCCCGTGCTTGAGCAGGTAATTGAGAATCTCGGACTGGACGAGACCTACAGTTCCCTGAAGAAAAAAGTTACCCTGAATAATCCTTCCAACTCGCGAATCCTCGAGATTACGGTGCGCGATGCAAACCCATCCATGGCAAAAAAGATTGCGGATGAGATTGCGCGTGTCAGTGTGGCCTTTATCCAACAGAAAATGGATCAGGATGCACCGAATATCATTCAAAAGGGATATTCCGACGGAGAACCGGTCAGCCCGAATATCATGAAAAATACGGCGGTCGGAGGAATACTTGGCATGTTTTTGGCGATTGCGGTTATTGTGGTGGCTTATCTGTTCAATGATACGATTATGAATGCAGATGATGTACAAAGGAAGCTGGGGCTGAATGTTCTTGGTACGCTTCCTTTGGAAGAAGCCGAATACGATGGGGAAAAAAGAGCGCAAGCGTAAGAGAAGGAAGAAAAAAGAAATGAAATCGGTAACATTTGAGAATCTGAAAAAACAAAATTATACGATGAAAGAATCACTCCGGGCATTAAAAACCAATATCCAGTTCTGCGGAGATGATATCTGCACCATCGTTGTGACGTCTGCCATGCCAAACGAAGGGAAAAGTACCGTGACGATGGATCTGGCACGTTCTTTTTCGGAATCCGGCAAACGTGTATTGCTGATCGATACCGATATGCGTAAATCCGTATACGTGGGACGATTACGGGCAGTGGCTTCGGATGGAAGAGAAATCTACGGATTATCCCATTTTCTGTCCGGACAGAAAAAACTCGAAGACGTACTTTACGGTACAACGATTCCGGCCTGTTTATGATTTTTGCCGGTCCGTCAGTACCAAACCCGACAGAAATTCTGGAAAAAAAGTATTTTACCGAGTTACTTAATTTTGCAAAAGAACATTTTGATTATGTATTGCTGGATTGTGCGCCGATCGGAGCTGCAATCGACGCAGCAGTGATCGCAAAACACTGTGATGGTGCGATTCTTGTTATTGCCCAGGGCATGGCAAGCGGACGTCTGATCCAGACGGTCAAAAAGCAGATGGAAGCTTCCGGAGTGAGGGTACTTGGTGCGGTACTGAACAAAGTACGGATGAAGAAGAGCGGCTATGAGGGTTGCTACTATGGCGGCTATTATGGCAGCTATTATGGAAATTACGGAGAACATCATGAGAAGAATGCATGAACCATCGACAAAACTTCATAATGCATTGTATTTTATGTCCGGAATGATGGTGGTGATTCTTGCACTTGTGATTGTGGCAGGGGTCAAAACAGAAGGCGGAAAATGCCGGCTTCCACATTGCGGATGATACAGAAAATTCTTATGAGCAGCAGGTTGCGGGGCAGACAGATACCACACAGGATTCCGGTCAGGAAGAGTGGCAGGAGGGTGTAGTTGCTTATCAGGGAAAAGAGTATCTGTATAATACAGATATCAAAACCTACCTCATGATGGGGGTTGATATCGATGGTCCGGTACAGCAAAGCAGCGATTATACCCAAGGCGGGCAGTCCGATGCACTGTTTCTTCTTGTTGTAAACAACAAAACAGAGCAGCTGCAGGTCATTTCCATCAATCGAAACACGATGGCAGATATCGAATTGTGTGATGAAGAAGGTATTGATATGGGACTCGCTTAAAACTCAGATCTGTTTGCAGCATGCATTCGGGGACGGTAAGCGCCTCAGCTGCAGCAAAACCGTGGATGCGGTTTCCGGCCTGTTTCAAAATATTCCGATCAGCGGTTATCTTGCGATGAATATGGGGGGAATCCCACAGATGAATGATGCTGTGGGAGGAGTGGAAGTGACTGTACAGCAGGATATTTCGTTTCCAAAAGCCGGTGTGAATTTGAAGAAAGGGCAAAAAGTAACCCTGAATGGGACGCAGGCTTATTATTACCTGCATGGAAGGGATACCGAAGAATATGACAGTGCAACAAAGCGTCTGCAGCGCGAAGAACAGTATATTGTTGCCTATATGGATAAATTAAAAAAGTATCCACAGAAAACCCGGATCAGGTGACAGAAATTTACAATTCTGTTTCCGATTATCTGGTAACCAGTGTGGATTTCACAAGTATGATTGAGCAGCTGATGAATTACGGTTTTTCAGAAGACCAGATGTATACGGTTCCCGGAAAAACGGTGGAGGGAAAGCCGATTGACGGGAAACGGTATGAGGAGTACCATGTCGATGAAGATGCCATGGAAGAACTCATTATGAAGGTGTTTTATACACCCGTACAATAAGGTATCCAGTGCGCGCGCACTTGATATAGATAGAGTTACATGCAGTTTATATTACGTGGAAAGGAGGTAGATTGCGATGAAAAAGAAAATTTTCACAGGAGTTGTGACAGCTATGATGCTGGTATTTACAATGGGCACAACCGTGTTTGCAGATCCATCACCAACAAGTGATACGGCACTGGTTCAAAGAACCGATGAGCTGAATAAGGCAACAACCGTTGAAAGCAGCGGTTATAATGCAAACAATGAGCTTATCACGGTTTCTTCCAAGGGTGTGGACAAAGATGTTTACCGCGAGGGAAACCGTCAGGCAAATGCTGTGGCAAGTGCACAGAACGGAAGTGCAACCGTCATGGCCATGTCTGATATCAGCGTTCCGTCTGCAACGAATACATCCAAAGGAATCAAAGTAACGATGTGTGCAAGTGGAATTAAGGCTGTAGACAAGATGTATGGATGACATTAATTAAAAAACGGAAGATGACAGACGGTAAAGCCGGACAGCGTATCCAATGGGAAAGTCACGGTTACATTGTATTCATTTTCACCGGTTATAGTTGTAAAGTACAGTTCAAATGTGACCCCTGCCGTTACAACAGATCCGTCAAAGGATGAAAATTCCCAGGGATCAAATACAAATTCCAATGTAAATGACAATTCCAACAGCAGCAGCCAGACAAACAACAACAACCAGAACAACTCACAGACCAATAATCAGTATAATCCGGTTAGTGTAAATCAGAATGTGACAGTAAACTATCCACAGTCTTATGACGATGGAGAGGACAGTTTCGAGGATGATTATGACGACGGTTATACAGATGGTTATACCGATGGAAAGAATTCCGTACGGAATACTTCCACGAAGGGTTCTTCTGCCCGTGTCAATGGCAAAGTGGAGCAGGAAGTCAGAAAGGAACATCAGCTTCCGGATCTGTTTCCTATAAGACATCTCCAAAAACCGGGGCAGCGCTTCCGGCACTTCCGTTCGTTGCAGTATTTGCGGCAGCAGGTATTGTTGTATGCGGAAGAAAGGCACGTAAAATTAATCTCACTGGATACAATTTTATTTAGCATGTAGGTCTATGGATAGGTGATGCATGGCATCACGTGAGGGCGGTGGAATGGAATCTGCCGCCCTGCCTCAATTTTAAAGAAAGAAAACTATTTTATGAAAAGACAGAGAAAGAACGACAGAACGATCAATATCTATAAAATTCTGACCATTGTTCTGGCAGTTGTATTGATCGTGGTACTCATAATATTTGGAAGAAGCTGGATGGTTCAGAAGAATGCACAGAAAGAATATGAAAAGCTTTCTGCCCAGGTAAATGATCTGCAGAATCAGGTGAATGATAATCAGATCAATATTCCGTCAGATACGCAGACTGAGACGGAGAATGTGGCACAGGAAGTGCAGACCGAAGACAGCGAACTGGAACAAAAAGGAATAGAAATTCCACAGAAAAATTTAAACTGGAAAAAATTAAAGGGAGTCAATCAGGATATTTACGCATGGATCTACATTCCGGGAACCGGGGTGGATTATCCGGTGTTACAGCATCCGAGTGATGATTCCTATTATCTGAATTACAATATGAATGGTACCAGGGGATATCCTGGATGTATTTATACAGAGAAGGCAAACAGTAAAGAGTTTACGGATTTTGATACCGTCGTGTATGGGCACAATATGCGCAATGACACAATGTTTGCTTCTCTCCACAACTATGAAGACCAGACATTTTTTAACAATTTTCCGTATATATATGTGTATACAAAGGAAAAGGTGCTCGTGTATGAGATTTTTGCGGCATATAAGACGGACGATGCACATATTCTGCACACCAATGACTTTTCAACGAAAGAGGGACGTGTAAGTTATCTTGAAAGCATTGTGAAAAAATCCAAGAATTCGCCGGAGGTAAAGGACAAAATCCAGCTTTCGGTGGACAGTCATCTGCTGACTTTATCAACCTGTGTGAGCAGACAGGCAGACAAGCGGTTTGTGGTTCAGGCAATTTTATTAAATGAGGAACAGCTATGAAACAGTGCAAAGTAGGTATGGATCAGGAAAATATCATATCGACCTTTGCAAGTACGCAGTTTTACGGAGATCCGGATGCCTATATCCGGGAGTTTCTTCAAAATGCCATTGATGCATGCAATACCAGGGCGGCGTTGGAATGGAGCTGGGGAACAGAGTTTCTGGAGATGGAGGAGGCAAGAGCCTTAAATTCCATGCGAAATCCGTATTCTCCTCAAATTTCCATTCAGTATAATTCCGAAACGCAGCGTCTGGTGTTTGAGGATAACGGAATCGGAATCAATGCCAGGGATATTGAGCAGTATGTCGCCAAAATCGGAGTGAGTTTTTATCAGAGCGAGGATTTTTCTACACAGCAGCTTCACTATGAACCGGTGGCGCAGTTTGGAGTCGGTATGCTTTCCGGTTTTATGGTTGCACGGGCACTGTTGATTGAGTCGAGAAAGGACAAATCGGTAAATACCGCGTGGAATGTTACGGATCGCCAGACGTTAGAACCGGTTACCGCAAAATGGATAGAAGGGGCGGAAACAATGGAATATATCAATTCCAACCGCGAACAGTCCGGAACCAGAATTACGCTGGTGTTACGGCCGAAATATGCGAAGAATCTGTCCCTTCAGAGGCTGGTGCACGCAGTACAGCACTATATGCTGTATCAGCCATTTCCCATTCAGATTTCCTTTGATGAAAAAAGCGTGACGCTGCGGGAACAGAATCATATCATGGACAATCCGTTCGCGGATATTCTTGGAATCATATCGATTCGTATCATGGATGAACTGATGGAGGGGTGTATCTGGATTTATAATTCCAAACATCAGGGACTGATCGGGACATCCTGCCTGTATCAGCAGGGGTTTCTTGTGACCGATGAAAAGAAAGATCTGGGGTTAAAACCGGAGTGGCTCAGGCATATGACGTATCATCTGCATTTACGGAAAAAATTCCTGACATTGCGGCTGGCAAGGGATGATGTGGCGCATGATGAAAATCTGACGGAGCTGCGCAGGCAGATCGGCAGACGGATTGTAGAACATTTTGCATCCAATCCGCTGGGACTGAACCAGTATATTGCCAGCGGACAGCAGCCGGTTCTGACAGAGTATGAAGAAGAGATGCAGCTGCTTGGCAAAGCTGTCACAGTGGAAGTTTATTTAAAAGGGAGAGAGATTGAACTTCCGGTTGCAACAATTATTCAGGGTTATACCGGAAAAAGCATAAGGATTGCATTTATCAGCAAGGGGCTGTTTACATATTATAGGCAGAACCATATTATGGATTTCCGGCGTTTTCTGGCAGAATACCAGCTGATTGTATTCGAAAAGAACCGGGATCTGTTCTGCCAGCTTCTGGCGCCTTATCAGGGTAGCATGCACTATGTGATAAGCAGTGAATGTCCGGGTGTTATATATGAAGAAATGGATGCAGATTTCCATATGATAAAAAGTGTGGTACCATATCGTTATCAGTATCATCTGCGGCCGGAAACGTTTCCGGATAACGAGATTTTCTGTATGGTGACGAATACGGCAAACGGAACGCTGGAACTACGTGTCAATCCAAAGCACCGACTCTTAAGGATTCTTGAGCCTGTGATGTATCACCCGAAAGTTCACCGGATGATGGAGGTCATCTATGAGAATATCAAGCAGCGGGTTATCAATACGCAGCATCGTTGGAATAAGATTGTTGATTTCGGCGGTTCGTTCGTAGATGACTGGAAAAATCAGGAGAATGTGCCGACAGTGAGCTGTATCTGGTGCCTGGAAGGCGATTTTGATGTATCTGTGAATGAATTTATTGCGCAGACCCTGACACAGAAAGAACGTGTGGATCTGGGACTTGTGGGACTGGTTTTCCGCAGGGAAGATTTTATTGACTGGTGGTTTGCACCAAGAGAGTAGGGTGATTATGGAAGAGAAAAAAGAAATGTCAACAGAAGAAATAAAGATGGACAATGATCCAAAGGGCGAGGGAAAGGAGAAAGCTTCTTCGCCTCTGCGGGAAGTGCTCAGCTGGGTAGTCACTCTGCTGGCAGCCTTCGCGCTGGCGATGGTTTTGAAGAATTACGTGATCATCAATGCAACAGTCCCGACCGGATCGATGGAGCATACCATTGAACCGGGCGATGACCTGTTCGGGCTGCGGCTGGCGTATCAGTTTTCAGAACCGAAGAGAGGAGATATCGTGATTTTCCGGTTCCCGGATGACGAAACGCAAAAATACGTCAAGCGTGTGATTGGTCTGCCCGGAGAAAAGGTTACCATTGAGGATGCGAAAATCTATATCAATGACTCTGAGACTCCTTTGAAGGAGGATTACCTGAAAGAGACATGGACAGAGGCAACCGGACCGTTTGAGTTTGAGGTTCCCAAAGACAGTTATCTGGTGCTTGGAGACAACCGGAATGATTCCTATGATGCCAGATATTGGGATCATACCTATGTCAGCAAAGATAAAATTATCGGAAAAGCTTATTTCATATACTACCCATTCCAAAGACTGGGCAGTCTATATAAATAAATCATTAAATAATTAACAAGGAGGCTATCATTATGCCAGAAAATTCAAGTTGCAGCGGAGCATCATCCTGTTCCAAAGAAAGCTGTGAGGGATGTTCCCATAATTCTCAGAATCCGCAGAGTATGCTCGAAGCGATGAATGCATATTCCAATATCAAACATGTGATTGGAGTGGTCAGCGGAAAGGGAGGTGTCGGTAAATCATTTGTTACTTCTTCCCTGGCGGTACAGATGGCGAAAGCTGGATATAAAGTGGGAATTCTGGATGCCGATATTACCGGACCGTCCATTCCAAAGATGTTTGGAGCACACGGTCAGCTGGTCGGTGACGAAAAAAGGAATGTATCCGTATGAGACAAAAGAAGGAATCAAAATCGTTTCCATCAATCTTCTGATGGAAGATGAAGAGGCACCGGTTATCTGGAGAGGATACCTGTGATCGCAGGTGTTGTGAAACAGTTCTGGAATGAGGCTGTCTGGGGCGATGTGGACTATATGTTTGTGGACATGCCACCGGGAACAGGTGATGTACCGCTTACCGTGTTCCAGTCCCTTCCGGTGGACGGTATCGTTATTGTTACATCTCCACAGGAACTGGTACAGATGATCGTAAAGAAAGCTTTCCATATGGCAAATATGATGCATATACCGGTACTTGGACTGGTGGAAAATTTCAGTTATCTGAAATGCCCGGATTGTGGAAAGAAGATCGCACTGTTTGGAGAAAGCAACATTGACGAAGTTGCCGCAAAAGAAGGAACCAGAGTTCTTGGCAAACTGCCATTGGATCCGGCATATGCGAAAGCTGCGGATGCCGGTGCATTCTATGAGATGGAAAATCCGTATCTGGATGCCGCTGTGGATGCGTTAAAGACAATTTAAGACAAGAAAAGACCTGTCAGTGAATAAATCACTGGCAGGTCTTTTTTGCTTATTTCTGGCTTTCTGAAACTGTAGATTCGGTATTGCTGTCCGACTCTGTTCCCGTAACGGTTTCTTCCACAGCAGGATCTTTGTAGGTGTACGTGTTGGATTCACGGAAAATCGTACTGTTGGAACCCATCTGGCACACTTTAATGGTATCACCGTCTTTGACACTGTCTTTTGGAATAATCAGACAACCGGAATTGCTGAAGGTTGTATTGACTTTCTCATCATTTACAAATACTTTACTCCACTTGGTGAAGTTGTTTCCATAGACAAACACTTCCGATCCGCCGATGGAATCCGACGTCTCCGATACCGTTACATCGTCAATTCCCATTACAATGTCGGTTGCAGGGTATTTGTCTTTGCCATCATAGCAGTAACGGTTTCCGTAAAGAATGTCATACTGCAGATTATCCAGTCCGTCCAGATATGCAGTGTGGTCTGTGTTGTTCATTTGGGTCTGATGGTAATTTAAGATGGTTCCCTCATGAATACCTGTGGAATCCGTAATGCTTGCCATCAGCTGGTATGCATACAGATCTGCATCCTGCTTCTTTAATCCCATGTTATTCCATGTGACATATTTTGTCTTGTAGATATCACCGGATTTCATATCGGAGTCTCCCAGACCCATGGTTGGAAGATGATCACCGAACGCTACCACGATGGTATCTTCATCTCTCTTGGAGAGCTCTGTAATCAGATCATTCAGGAATGTATCTACTTCATTTAACTGGTTGATGTAATAAGTCCACTGGTTTTTCTTTTCTTCATCATCCACACCGCTGACGGTATATACCGGACTTGCGATAACCGGAGTCTTTGGATAATCACCATGTGTACCTACGGTAATGGTGTAGGTAAAGTCCGGCTGATTCGGAGTGGAATCTAAGGTTTTGATTGTTTCAGGAACAAGAATATCATCGGTAGCCCAGCTTCCGTTTGGCGTATAACTCTGAATGTTCATCAGTTCCTTGCTGGTGAAAGTATCAAATCCCATCATGGAAAAGGCATTGACACGGCTGTAAAAGTTACCGCCATTGTTATGTACGGCATGGGTTCCATATCCGATGGAAGCCAGATCAGCAGCAGTGCTCTCGCAGTCTGTCTTTTTCAGGATTGTTTTATACGGATACTCGCCGGTTCCGAAGTACTGCATACTCATACCGGAGAGAACTTCAAACTCAGTGTTTGCGGTTCCTGCGCCAACAACCGGAACTGTCAGGTAACCACTCGTGTAGTTCTTCTCGAGATTGTGGAAGGTAGGAATCGGATCCTGATTATAATTCAGAAACTTGATCTCATCCGGATCACAGAATGATTCAAGAAGAATACAGATAATATTTGGTGCATTCTTTTTGGTGACAGTTGTTTCTTTTTTTGTGTCATTTACATTTTTTTCAATCGAAGCAATTTTCTGCTCGGAGTAGTCATCCGGCTTGCTCATTCCACGGTCTACCACACTCGAAGAGAATCCATAGATAAAACCGTAGTTTTCATATCCCTGTGCAATGTTGGAGAAGTAACTTGCAACAACATTGGCATTCTGTGCAGCAGAGGTTGTAACAGGAAGACCGACAAACAGTACCGATACAATGGCACCTACTACAACAATTTTATGGGTCTTGCCCTGATAGCGCGGTCCTTTAATGAAGAGCGCAACACAAAACAGAAGGAACAGACCGAGCCCGATGACTACGATGGTAGCTTCTTCTGCCGTGAAATAGTTGGTATTGTTCATGGCAAACAGATCATTGATACATTTAAGGTCTGTAAAGCCAAACGGTGTTACACGGTTTGAAAGGATGCATCCGTTAATGATTCCAAGGAGCACCCAGAAACCGCTGATAATGATCCGCCAGAATGCACGTCTGCGGAACAGATAAACAAAGCTTAAGGATGCAAATACAATAAAGGCATTATAAAAAAATGCACCGGTATGCATCCCAACGAAGGAACATGCCGAGAGAAAACTCCTTCGGGAAAGAATCTCCACCATAAATACGATCCCACAGGATATCAACATGTGGAACAGCAGGGAATATTTATTCAGAAATGAGATCCGACGCAGGTAAGCTTCGGAATGTTGTTTTTCAACTCTGGTGAATAGTTTTTTTTGATAATACTAAAAAATTTCTTCATCTTTACCTCTCCTTTACTCGAACTATAGATTACTAAAAAAGGATAGTAAAGACAAGAGGTAAAATTTATAAAAAAAACCCCGTTAAAAACGAGGTTTTTTTGCAATATGAATAAATTGTGAACAAACGGTGTTCTTATCGGTTGGAACGTCTCCAGATGTGCATCTGGTCTGCCTCTTTGATCAGATCATCACGGAAGTCCGGATGTGCAATGGAAATCAGAGCCTCTGCCTTCTGCCAGGTAGATAATCCCTTTACATTGACCATGCCATATTCGGTAACGACATAGTGGGTATTTGCACGGGTGTCTGTGACAATGGAACCTTCTGCCAGGGTCGGGCGGATGCGGGAATGCATAACACCTTTCTTATCCGTGAATGTGGAAGAACAGCAGATAAAGCTCTTTCCACCTTTGGACATATAAGCACCGAGAACGAAGTCAAGCTGTCCGCCGGCACCACTGATGTGTTTGGTTCCGGAAGACTCGGCACTGATCTGTCCGAACAGGTCGATATCTACACAGTTGTTGATGGAGATGAAGTTGTCCAGTGCTGCGATGGAGCGGATATCGTTGGTGTAACTGACAGGTGCGCTCATCAGTTCTGGATTTTCATCCAGATAATCATACATCTTCTTGGTTCCGGCACCGAAACCATATACCTGACGGTAGCGGTCAATGTTTTTGCAGGCACCGGTAATCTTTCCGGCTTTGGCAATGTCTACGAATGCATCTACATACATTTCTGTGTGAACACCAAGATCCTTTAAGTCGGACTGTGCGATCAGGGAACCGACTGCGTTTGGCATACCACCGATACCAAGCTGCAAGCAGGCACCGTTTGGAATCTGGTCTACGATCAGCTGTGCAACTTTCTGGTCTACTTCGGTAGCAGGACTCGCCGGCACCGAGTTCTCCGATTGGAGGATTGGAGCCTTCTACGATTGCATTGACTTTGGAAATATGTATACCGTTTTCTGTTCCGCCAAGGCAGCGCGGCATATTTTCGTTGACTTCTACGATGATATGTTTTGCAGTCTCACACATTGCACCAAGATGGGAAGCACTTGGCCCGAAGTTGAAGTATCCATGTTTGTCCATTGGAGCAACCTGGAACATTGCTACATCATCCGGACAATCCAGCTCACGGTAATAACGAGGGAGCTCGGAATAACGGATCGGGCTGTAGAATGCACAGCCACGTGCGATCATATGACGTTCGATTCCGGACATATGCCAGGAATTCCATGTAAAATGCTCGCCGGCGTCTTCGCGCTCAAATACGGCAAGCGGTTTTAAGAGGATTCCGCCACGCAGGTTGATATCCTTCAGTTCATCGGTACGCTTGGCAAGTGCTTTGTCCAGTGTATCTACGGTGTTGGTACACCAGCCATAGTCTACCCAGTCACCGGATTTGATTACTTTTACGGCTTCGTCTGCTGAAACGAGCTTCTGTCTGTATTCTTCTGAAAAATCCATTCGTATAAGACCTCCTTGTATGTCTTAGCGTGAAGTTGTGAACAGAAATGCAACAACTTCGTTAATTTATTAACAACATTATAACATTTATGGATTTCAAAAACAATGGGGAGTGCTGGAAAACGTAATTATTCTGTGGTACACTTTAAGGGAAAAAGTCCTGAGGTAGACAGGGAGAGGGCATATAGAAGATATTTGAGAGAAAAAATTCTAAGATAGACAGGGCAGGGATATATGGAAGATTTTTAAGTTGAAAAGTCCCGAAGAAGAGTCAGAGTGGGATATATAAAAAAAGTTTCCACTGATATGTCCCGGAAAGCGTTAAAAATGGGATATAGAAGTGCAGATATTATGTATATGTCCCGAACGAAAATAAAAGTGGGACATAAAAGAAGAAATATTGTGCATATGTCCCAAACGAAAACGAAGCTGGGACATCGAAAAGAAGATATTGTGTATATGTCCTCAAATGTTCGACATCGCACATGGTATCTCTATGAAGAAAATATTTACAGGAAGGAAAAGAAGATGGAGAATCATACAATTGTTACTTTAAAAAAGGGAGAAGGCCGCACGATCAAGGCGGGTGGCGCATGGATTTTTGATAATGAGATTGATACGATTGTGGGGACATTTACCAATGGAGATGTGGTGACCGTACATGATTTTGACGGATATCCGATGGGAAAAGGATTTATCAACCAGAACTCGAAAATCCGTATCCGCATGCTGACCCGTCATGCGGATCAGGAGATTAACGAGAATTTTCTTCGTATGCGTGTAAAGAATGCCTGGGAATACCGGAAGACAACGGTGGATACATCTTCCTGTCGTGTGATTTTCGGGGAAGCGGATTTTTGCCGGGACTGGTGGTTGACAAGTATGAGGATGTGCTGGTGGTGGAATGTCTGGCACTCGGTATGGAGCAGTTCAAGGAAACAATCGTTTCATTATTAAAAGGGGTACTGAAAGAGGACGGTATTTCTATCCGTGGAGTCTATGAGAGAAGTGACGCCAATGAGCGCAGGAAAGAAGGACTTCCGAAGGTGAAAGGATTTATTGGGGAAACATTTGATACAGAGGTGGAGATTACGGAAAATGGCGTGCACTATCTGGTCGATGTGGTAAATGGCCAGAAGACGGGCTTTTTCCTGGACCAGAAGTATAACCGGCTGGCAATGCAGCGGATCTGTAAAGGAAAGAAAGTTTTAGACTGTTTTACACATATGGGAACGTTCGCACTGAATGCAGGAATCGCAGGTGCTTCCGATGTGATGGGACTTGATATTTCGGAATATGCGGTGCAGCAGGCAAATGCCAATGCCGTGCGTAATCATCTGGAAGATACGGTACATTTTCGCTGTGCAAATGTACTGGACGAACTTCCGAAACTGGCAGAAGCCGGAGAAAAGTACGATGTAGTCATTCTCGACCCGCCGGCATTTACGAAATCCCGTGAGGCCACGAAGAATGCCATCAAAGGTTATCGGGAGATCAATATGAAAGGGTTAAAGCTGGTAAAAGACGGCGGGTATCTTGCCACCTGTTCGTGCTCTCATTTTATGACACAGGAACTGCTGGCAAAGACGGTGAAGGAAGCTGCAAAGGCGGCACACAAACGGCTGCGTCAGGTGGAATTCCGTACACAGGCACCGGATCATCCGATTTTGTGGGCGAATTCTGCGGATGTGCCGGAAAGTTATTATCTGAAGTTTTTTATTTTTCAGGTGGTGGATGAGAAATAATCCAAAGAATGCTTATTTTATAGGGGTTCCGAAACAATTCTCTGATATGAAATAAAAGACTGACACACCTTTTGACGCACTTTTATAGAAAAATATCTCGAAATAAGCAAATCCTCTTAGTTCATTTGCGCCCTTGTTGGATTGTGCTACACGATTTTCAAGGGAAAACGAAAATAGCCGCCATTACTGCGAATAATGACGGCTGTTGATAAAACAGTTACTTAATTCATTCGGGTAAGCCGCTTCTCTGGCTTTCCCTCTTTCTACGCATAATATAACATATCTTATGAGCTGATGCAAGGAAAAGTGTAAAGAGGATCATAATTTATAACACTTCATGTTTTCAGATCAGTGATGACTTATTTCGGTTATAATAAAAGGAGAAAGCTCTCAATTGACTAACCGGGTATAAACTCCATATAATAGTGGTAACCGAATGGAGGAGCTATAGAAGGAGGGAGCATTATGCAGGCATTATCAAAAGCAAAAGTTGGTGAAAATTATACCATTCAGTGGTTATTCGGATTACCGGAAGTTGTAGAATTCCTGCACCGCCATCATGTAGAAGAAGGTGGCAGCGTACAGGTGATTCAGAAATTATCCAATGGGCTGATCATCGGTGCCAATGGAGAACGGTTCGCCATGGGAAATGAGATTGCAGATCGTATTCAGGTATAAGTACACCCGGCTATAGAAAACAGACACCCCGGTATCCGTTATAAAAACGGCTGCCGGGGTGTTTTGGGTAAAAAAATGAAAAGGGCAGTATACTTGCATTTTAGAGAGCATTATGGCATAGTTGAGAAAGAAAATCGAAAGCGAAGGATGAAAAGAGGAAAAATGAAGTTTCGAAAAGCTAAGCAGGACGATAAGGAAGAAATTCTTGCGCTGTATCAGTCGCTGATCGGTACTCCATACTGCGCATGGGGCAACGGGTATCCGGGAGAACAGGAATTTGATTATGATATGAGCAGAAATGCTCTTTTTTGTATGGAAAATGAAGATGGAGAAATCATTGGCACGATCACAGTGGATGAAGATCCGCAGGTGGAAGCACTCACCTGCTGGTCCAAAACACTGCAGCCGTCTGCGGAGCTTTCCAGACTTGGGGTACGCACCGATATGCAGAATCAGGGAATTGCCCGGCAGCTTCTGCAGCATGGCATGGAAGAATTGAAAAAACAGGGGAAAAGGAGTGTACATTTTCTCGTGTGTAAGACAAATAAAAAAGCGCTCCGTTCTTATGAAAAACTGCATTTTGACGTAGTGGGAGAGAGCGATTTATTTGACGAGGACTGGTGGTGCTACGAGAAAGAACTTTAAAAATCAAGTACAGGAAGTTGGAAAATATGCAAATAGGACAGAAAAAAACAACGGGACAGAAGATGAAAAAAGAGAGGAACAGGGGAAGAGAAACGGATAGAAAACCGAACATAAGCCAGATAAAAAAAACAGGTGAACACTGCATTTACGCAAAAAGATGCGGAGGGTGTGACTATCAGGGAATTTTGTACAGTCAGCAGCTTTCCAAAAAGCAGAGTTACATGCGCAAACTCATGGAACCGTTTGGAAAGATCAATCCAATCATCGGGATGGACGATCCATACCACTATCGGCATAAAGTACAGGCGGCTTTTTCCTGCAATAAACGCGGACATATTGTGGCAGGGGTATATGAGAAACATTCGCATGATATCGTGGATGTGGAGGAGTGCCAGATCGAGGATGCACAGGCGGATGCCATTATCCGTGAAATCAAAAATATGATGCGTTCTTTCCGGATTCGTGCATATGATGAGGATACCGGATATGGGCTGCTGCGTCATGTGCTGGTGCGAAAGGGCTATCACAGCGGACAGATTATGGTGGTGCTTGTACTGGTATCTCCGATTCTTCCTTCCAAAAATAATTTTGTCAAAGCACTGCGGAAGAAATTCCCGGAGATCAGCACAGTAGTGATCAACGTCAATGACCGCAAGACCAGCATGGTGCTCGGGGAGCGCAATATTACCGTTGTTGGAAAAGGATTTATTGAGGACGAACTGTGCGGATGCACATTTCGTATTTCGCCGACTTCATTTTATCAGGTAAATCCGCAGCAGACAGAAAAACTCTACCGGAAAGCCATTTCCTGTGCAAAACTGACGGGAAACGAGACCGTGATCGATGCATACTGCGGTACGGGCACGATCGGGTTGATTGCCAGCAGCCGCGCAAAGCATGTGATCGGAGTGGAGTTAAACCGTGATGCGATAAAGGATGCTATCTCCAATGCAAAGCGCAATCATATTCACAATGTTACTTTTTATAATGAAGATGCCGGACAATTTATGGTAGAGATGGCAGAAAAAGGAGAACATGCGGATGTGGTCATTATGGATCCGCCGCGTACGGGAAGCGATGAGGCGTTTCTTTCCTCTGTAGTGCGACTGGCTCCGGATAAAGTCGTGTATGTATCCTGTGGTCCGGAAACGCTGGCGCGGGATCTGAAGTATCTGACAAAGCATGGATACCGGATGAAAGAGTGTACGCCGTTTGATCTTTTTCCGTTTACGAAACATGTGGAGACGGTTGTCTTACTTTCCAAGGGCGCTAAAGGTCCGGTGGACCTTTGCTCAGCGCGGACCGAAGTGGAACGGAGACTGGTCGACAGCAGAAAAGTGAAGGTGGACTTCTCTCTGGAGAATATGGATTTATCTGAATTTAAGGGAAAAGCAACTTAAGAGCAGATAAAGGCATATGTACTGCAGCAGACAGGACTTAAGGTTTCGTCATTGTATATAGCACAGATTAAGAAGAAGTGTGGACTGGATGTCGGTGAGAATTTCAATCTGGCTAAATCAGAGAATGCGAGACAGCCACAGTGTACACCGGAGAAGGAAGAAGCGATTATGCAGGCGTTTAGTCATTTTGGAATTGAATAGATTGTGGATAAGTAGCATCGTGTGTTAAAAATATAGTAAAGTATGGGAAAAAGGACATTCCAGAACTGTAGATTTTACAGGTCAGGGGATGTCCTTTTTGCTGATATGGAAGTGTTCAAGGGACAAGGTAATGATACTGATACCAGTGAAGAATTCGAGAAATACTTACAGGATCAGGGAATGCTACATTCATTCAGCAGGAAGGGTAACCCCTATGATAATGCCTGCATCGAATCCTTCCATTCTGTATTAAAAAGGAAGAAGTATACACAACTACATATTACACATTTGAGGAGGCTAAATCAGCACTCTTTGAATATATAGAGTCATTCTACAACCGAAAAAGGCGCCATAGTGCTCTTAGTTCCTGCAGTGTTGTGCAAGAATCATACAGGATAAGCCATTATTTCCAAAGAGGTTGCTAAGATGGCATGAACCGAGCTGATTCATCCGCAGGTATTTACAGGACAGAATTAACAGGATATCGAGAGGGTATAAAACAGATGAAGATGAAAACAGCACCTATGGGGTGGAACAGCTGGGATTGTTATGGAGCGGCTGTTACAGAAGATATCGTACGACGGAACGCTGAATTTATGGCTGAGCATCTGAAGGAGTACGGTTGGGAATATATTGTGGTGGATATCCAATGGTATGAGCCTTATGCTGCAACCAATGAGTATCATCCTTTTGCGGATGTAGTAATGGATGAGTATGGAAGACTGCTTCCCGCAGTAAATCGTTTTCCTTCCGCAGCAAACGGTGCGGGCTTTGGATCATTGGCAGAATATGTCCATTCTCTTGGATTGAAGTTCGGCATTCATATTATGAGAGGGATTCCACGACAGGCTGTACATCAGAACACGAAAATCATGAACAGTGACAGACATGCCCGGGAAATTGCCAAAACAAACAGTATCTGTGCCTGGAATACGGATATGTATGGTGTAGATCCTGAGAAAGACGGGGCACGGGAATACTATAACAGTATTTTTGAATTATATGCTTCCTGGGGTGTGGATTTTATTAAATGTGATGATATTGCACGGGAACTGCCACATGAGGAATCCGAACTGATTATGCTGAGCAAAGCATTGCATGGTTGCGGAAGACCCATGGTTTTAAGTCTGTCGCCGGGACCTGCTCTTTTAGAAAAGGCAGAGCTTTATAAGCAGATTTCCAATATGTGGAGAATCACCGATGATTTCTGGGATAAGTGGGAACTGTTATATGATATGTTTTCAAGAGCAGAAAAATGGTGCACCCATGCAGGTGCAGGGCACTGGCCGGATGCCGATATGCTTCCGGTCGGACCGATACGGCAGGTATATGATGTGAATAACTGGACGAATTTCACACAGGATGAGCAGATCACCATGCTGACACTCTGGAGTATCATGCGTTCTCCTTTGATGCTGGGAGGAGAGCTGACGGGGTTTGACGAATTCACTATGAATCTGGTAACCAATTCTGAAATACTTGCCATGCATGCAAATGCACGGCATTCGCATCAGGTGTGGAGACGTGAAATCGATGGTATAGAGCATGCATTGTGGATTGCAGCAGATACAAAGGGTGGATATTATGTCGCGGTATTTAATCTGGGTGATAAAGACAGTGACATATCCATACCGCTTGCTGATCTGGAGATTTATGATGGAGTAAATGGAACGGAGCTTTGGAGCGGAGAGCACGTGGAAAAGCCAAAGAGCCTTAGTGTGTCATTAAAGAGTCATGGTGCTAGGGCATATCATTTTACGTACAACTAAAAAGCATACTACTGTTAATGTATGGAGATCTTCAATCATGATCTCAGTTTTGAGATTAACCTTATAGTCATTTTCAGCACGTTGGCGATCTTTTTCTTCTTGCCGGTTCTGACTCATCATGATAAGAGGTGCCTGAATCGCAGCTACACAGGACAGCACGAGATTAAGCAGGATCGTTTTCGATTATTATATTTTACTGTGAGATTGTGATATTAGCAATAGTGAAATGGGGCAGAGAAGAGTTGAAAAGGCAGACGGATAAGAAACAAAGATAAAATAGTAAAAATAGAATAGAACAAAGAAAGAATATGGAGATAAAACAGAAAGGAATAAACAATGAATGTAAATCCTATAACAAGATTGGATTATCCAGATCCGGACGTGATCCGCGTAGAAGACACCTATTATATGGTATCCACAACCATGCACTTTATGCCGGGCTGTGAGATTCTGCAGTCTTTTGATCTGGTGCACTGGGAGCATGTGACTTATGTCTATGAGACGTTGGATCATACGGATGCGCAGCAACTGAAAAGCGGTCAGAATATTTACGGACAGGGCATGTGGGCAGCTTCCCTGCGCTATCATGAAGGCCGATTTTGTATCTGCTTTGTGGCAAATGATACCCGTAAGACTTATTTGTATACTTCGGAAAAAATAGATGGTCCATGGAAAAAGCAGCTGATAGAAGGCTTTTTATCATGACGGCTCTTTTATTATTTGATGAGGATGGCAGAAACTATATTGTATATGGAAATGATGAAATCTGGATTACAGAATTGAATGAAGATTTGACTGCACCAAAGAAGGACGGATTACATCGTCTTTTAGTCAGTGATCATAAGAACCCGGAGCTAGGCTATGAGGGTTCTCATATTCAAAAAATAAACGGCTATTATTATATTTTTCTGGTTCATTCCCTGAGAGACCGCTGGATGCGGACGGAAGCATGCTTTTACAGTGATTCTCTGGAAGGAGAATTCACGGGTGGAGATGTACTTTGTGATGATAGTGGAAATTGTGGACAGGGCGTGGCACAGGGAGGAATAGTGGATACGCCGGATGGAAAGTGGTATGCAATGCTGTTTCAGGATTCCGGAGCAGTTGGACGGATTCCTATTCTGCTTCCGGTTACCTGGAAGGATCATTTTCCGTTTTTTGGACAGAACGGACATGTGCCGGAAGAAATAGAGGTTCACAGTACCAGACCAGGATATATTTATCAGCCATTAGTGGGAAGTGATGATTTCTGTAATGGACTGCTTCCGCGCTGGCAGTTTAATCATGATCCAGATCCACGGTACTATCATCTGGATGCATTGCAGGGAACCTATACAATTACAACACGGGAAGTTTGTACAGAGCTTACACAGGCAGTAAATACGCTTACGCAAAGGATGAGTTATCCGTCCTGCGCAGCTGAGGTTACTGTTGATGCTTCTGCATTGAAAGAGGGCGATGTTGCAGGTTTGTGTGCGTTGCAGAGCTGTTATGCTGCAGTTGGCATTACAAAACATCATGGAAAATATGAAGTCCTTATGCTGGATAAAAAAGAAGATGGTATATTGGATATGACGGAAGGAACTGTTGTTGAATCACACCAGATGGATTTTCGTCTTGAAGCAGATTTCAGTAACATGAAGGATGAAGCACGCTGCTATTACCGGGTAAATAAGGGAGACTGGCTACCCATCGGAACCGTGCATAAGCTGTACTTCAAACTGGATCATTTTACTGGTTGCCGGGTTGGTCTGTTCTGCTATGCGGCAGAGGAAACAGGAGGAAGTGCCTGCTTCCGGGATTTTAAGTATTATGATGTTGATGAAATCTCATAAAGATAGAACTGCATAAAATAAGTGTCGGAATTTACTCAAATTTTTCCTACTTTGGACATTGGTTTTTACAACGGTATTGTATAGTGAAGCAGAGGAAAAACAAAACATGTTTCAGAGAGGAGAAACGATTATGAGAATTAAGAGTATGATGAAGGGTATGCTTGCTGTTGTAATGGCAATGTCTATGGCAGCATGCTCCGGAGCACCTGTAGCAGACCAGACTTCTTCTGAGTCACCGTCACCGGCACAGACAGAAAGTACAGCAGCAACAGAGCAGGAAACAATCGTAACAGAAGTATCTGCAGAAACGCAGACGCAAGAAGAAACAGCAAAAGCACCGAAATATGTTTTCTGTTTATTGGTGATGGTATGAGCTATCCCCAGTTTGAGGCAGCATCTGACTATCTTGGAGCAATAGCAGATGAAGATTATGTCAAGGCACTTCCGAGCAATAGCTATGAAGACCGTGGAGGAGCAGTACTGGACGGACCGGAAGCAGGATACAAGGTTACCTATACACAGGCTGATGCAGAAGCGGTTACGGCTGAAGATGGAAGGGTTATTCTGATGGATGAGCATCTGGCAGATTCCGATGCTATGGATTATGATATGGATCGTGCAGATGGAGAATGGGCATTATCTGACTATGTACAAAAGGGTATTGAAGTATTGGATAATGGCACCAGATTCTTTATGATGTGTGAAGGTGGAAGGATTGACTGGGCATGTTTTCAGCCCAGTCCCGGCAGATTTCCGTCATCAGCAGACGGAAGCGGATTTACACACCTGCTTCTTATGTACATGAACTTGGATTAAAATTCGGTATTCATATTATGGGAAGGAAGAGTTTCATTTAATCAGATGATGAAGGATATTAAGTCAGGAAAAGATACGGATTTTGTTGACGAGCTTATTTTTAAGGTCATAAATGCACCGACCAAGAGAATGAAAATTGAATATGTCTAAGGCAAATTACAAATCCGCTTATTCTTATTGATTTTAAGAGTAGGCGGCTTTTTTTGCGTTCTCTTGTACTTGTTTACATAGCCACCTTGACAAAGTGGCTAAAACTATGCGAAAGGAGGACGCATCTATGTCAAATCGCAAAAAGACGATGTTGCCGACAGAGATTGTGACAGCCGTGGAGGACTGCGGCTTTTTTGAAAGCATTCCCCTATGGGCGGTGACGCTCATCGGCGGGCTGTTCATCACAGTGCTGTCGTTCATTATGATAATGTCGGTGTACGGCAGGTTTTTCAAGCTGTACCTTTATACCGCAATCGCTCCCGTCCCTCTTTCTTCTTTGCGGGAGAGCCGAGCCAGAATGTCGGCAGGAGCTTTATCAAGAGTTATTGTGCCGTGTGCCTTGAGGGTGCAATCATCGTGCTTGCCTGCATTATCTTTTCGGTGTTTGCGGCTTCCCCGCCCGTGGTCAATCCCGATGCGGCTGCGGTCACGATGGTGTGGAGCTATATCGGGGAACTGGTATTCAATATGCTCGTCCTTGTCGGTGCGGTCAAGATGGCAGACTGTGTCGTGCGTGAAATGATGGGCTTGTAAGGGAGAAAGCGGATGAAACGTGTATATATATTTAAGGACGGGGTGCAAAATGCTTCGTTGTCGATAGATTTGGATTACAACCTTGAGATTGTAAGATGTGAAGATTTTGAGGATCGCAGAAATCTAAAAGAATGTGCGAGGAAATCCTTTAATAAGGCGTTAAACGAGCGTGATTTAGGAGATTGTGAGGATTCAACATCTTCTCTGACTACGGGGGAAATTCATTTTGTTAGAGGAAATCCTACCGAGTTTTCAATGGATGTCTGCATTGTATGCAGAGATACAGAGGAAGATTTTTACAGACTTATTCACAAAAAAACAGGGTTTACTTATCGGGATGAATACTATTGGAACAAAGCCCCTCATTCCGCAGGAATACAGAAAAAGGCTAAGTATATTAAGAAAAGGGGAAAATGGCAGCTTGTCAGAACGCAGTATTTGAATATCAAAAACAGATACCTGCGGCAGAACGACCACGACCATCCCTCTTTCATATGCTATATTGAAGCTGTAAACAATGTATATAACGCAAGAATGAGTTGGAAGTAAACGGAGTAAAACTTGAAGAATCGTCATTTTTCCAAAGATGGCGATTTTTTTGTGCTAAAAAGGAGGTGTTTATGGATTGGAAGTAAAGATAAATAAAGAAATCCGTAATTACACGGAATCCATGTTTTTCGGGCTGTCTATGCGGCAGTTCCTTTTTTCCGCCCTTGCCTGCGGCATACTTCTATGCCCAGAAAGCAGGGCAAAATTAAGAAAACACCCTGCGGGTATCCCTTTATGCCCAAGATGCAGGGCGAGTAATTGACTTTGACCATCGCCCCTTTAAAAATGTGGAAGTCATGGATGAGGCAATGATATCCTTATGGAATCAAAGAGTAAATCATGATGACAATGCGTATATTTTGGGGGATTTCTGCTATAGAAACGAAAAAAGTGCGGAATGGTATCTGAGTCAACTAAAGGGACATAAGCATCTGGTTCTTGGCAACCATGATACCAGGCTGCTGGATAATGAGATTGCAATGGGATATTGTGACTCCATCGATAGGATGATGTACGTGTCGGATAGTGGGAAAGAGATATGTCTGTGCCATTATCCGATGTCGGAATGGAATGGCTCTTACAGAGGTCACTTGCACTTTTACGGTCATATTCACGATAAGAGGGATGAAACATGGGAATATATGAATCAGGGGGAGAACGCTTATAATGTGGGCTGCATGTTATATGGATACGGACCGGTACGCCTGAATGAGATTGTGAAGGCGAACAGGACTATGTGATTGTCTGCGGAGACTTTGGGCTTTGCGTAAGCGGCGGATGTTCGAAGAATATAGTGCCCAAAAAGGAAGTTCTATGTTATAATTCAAATAACATCAAGGACTTCGCAACACACAGAGCAGATGTAAGGTGGCATGATGAGTAAAAATATATGCAGATTAGATGGAAATCAAATTTTTTTATCCGTACTGAGGGATGATGAGGAGGCAGTCGGCTTATACGCGAAGTGGATGTCGGATGAAACCACCTGTGTCTTTATAGAGCATGCGCATTCTGTGGTGGACATCACCCGGATGCCCGGTTGGGTAAGAGACCATTCTGTCATGCGGATGGGAATTGTCCTGAAAGAGACAGACACATTGATTGGATATTGTCATATTGACCATCGAACTGAGGATATGTCAGCCTGGTTATCCATTAACATCGGAGAAAAGGCGGTGCGTGGAAAAGGCATTGGAACCGAAGTCGTGCAGATACTCTTGCGGTACTGCTTTATGGTGCTGGGAGTGTATAGTGTTCATCTGGATGTACTGGAAACGAACACCCCTGCCATTAAGTGTTACGAGAAGGCAGGATTCAGAATAAGTGGCAGATACCGGGGGCATTGTTACTATATGCGGAACCACTATGACTGGCTGCACATGGATATCTTATATGAGGAATACCGGCAACCACTTGAACCTTAAGGGTCTTCATGCGAAAAGTGTCCGCAAGTTAGCGGGCACAACAAAAAAGTCCGTCGGAGCGTTAAAGCATCGACGGACTTTTGCGTTGCTATTTTACAAAAGTAAAAATCAAAAAAATTACAGAGTCTGATGCACCTCGCGGATCACGGCTTCGCTAAGTTCCGGAGCTTTGTCGGGATCGATGTCATCGGGAAATTCCACATCAATGGTGGAAGCAACCGGCCGGTAGTTCAGACGCAGTGCGTTTTTCTGAATATAATCGGTAGCCTGATTGTAAGTTTCCTCTGTAACGCCATTTAAAGTGATCGTATATAATTTTGCCATAATCTATCATCCTTTCTGTTGGTTTATGAGTTTGTGGAAACATTTCCTTGTTTCTGTATATAGTATATCTCTTTTTATAAAAAAAAGAAATGCACGAAAAGCATAAATATAATAATAGGAATCATTACTATATTTGTTGAATATATACAATATATCAATTAGAAAAGAACTTACAATGATTGACAGAAAGTGTAAATTTCAATATAGTGGAAGAAATGGAAATAAATGTATGGAGGCATCTTACGATTGAATATTGCAAAGGATAAATGGATGAAATACAAAGGAACTTCGGGCAGAGCGGTTCTGACTCTGTGCGGTGTCTACGGGGTGGCATATCTGTTCAGCTTACAGCCGGTGAACCGGATCTATTACAGTGTTCTGAATGTGCTGCTGGCTGTGGGAATCTATTCTATGTTGCAGCAGACGGAGCAAAATCTCCGGAAAATAGAGGAGAAAAGGGACAGGAAGCGCAGAATCTATTATGTGGCAGTGATCAGCTTCCTGTTTGCCTTGTCCATGGTCATGGGATATCAGTTGCAGAATCTGGGAATGACGGATTGCGGAGTCCGGGGCAAAGGGATGATCCTGATCCGTGCGCTGTGCTTAAGTGTTGCCGCATTTCCTTTTGCAAATCTGTTGCTTGACGGGATAGACCGACTCTCTGCGAGAGGAGAAGCAACGATGTCGGGGAGATATTGGAAGTCCGGCATTGTATTCGCAGTAACGGCAGTCGTTATTTTCCTGTGCCTGATTCCGGTATGGCTGGCTTATTACCCGATCATCATGTCTTACGATTTTCACAGACAGGTCAACGAAGCGTATAAGGGCCTGGAATGGTTTTATCCCTTGCAGCCCATTGCACATACATGGCTGATCCGGCTGTTTTTACAGATTGGAACGGCCATCGGATCCTACGAGGCGGGAATGGCCTGTATGGCGGTATTCCAGATGGTGCTGTATGCTCTGGTCATGGGTTATGCAACGTCCATGATCTGGCGGATGACTGCTAAAAAATGGCCAGTGGTGGTAACAACACTATTTCTGGCGCTTTTCCCATACAACACGGTTTTAGTGGTGTGTACCACAAAGGATACCTTGTTTACCATATTGTTTACGTTGTTCTTTTTACTTTTTCTGGAGAGAAATTATTTCAGCAACGGAAAAAAGAAAATCCTCATGAACATTCTTCTGGTGGCTGAGGGCTGTCTGATGATGCAGTTTCGTAATAATGCAGTATATGCGGTGGCGGTATTTATGCTGCTGTTATTGATCCTGCGGCCGAAAAAGGAAAAACTGGGTATTCTGATTCTGGGGATTTGTCTGGTACTGGGAGAGACCGGAATGCGAAATGTGATCCAGACAGCCATAGGGACCCGGCTGGAGGCTCCGAAGATCGAGGCTTACAGCGTTCCCATCCAGCAGTTTGCCAGAGTGGCATATTATCATGGAGAGGAACTGGAGGTGCAGGATCCGGAGCTGGCGGCATTGCTGGAAAAATATGTGCCGAGAGATCATTGGGATGCTTATTATGCGCCGCTGGCAGATACCATCAAGGGCGCGGTAAATGCTTCGGCATATACGGAGAATTCCAGGCAGTTTTTGAGAGACTGGCTACGAGTGGGCAAACGGTATCCGAACGAGTTCCTAGATGCTTTTCTGGAACTGACCAGAGGATACTGGTTCTGGGATGATTTCTCCTGGGCGGAAAATCTGGGCTATGGCACAGACACAAGGTATGGTGTGCTCTTTACCTATACTTCCTCGGAAATCGAAGGCTATGGCAGTATTGAACATCGGTCGAAATTCCCGGCACTGGAAAAAGTGCTGGAAAAGATCGTCAGTGGTAACTGCTTTAATGAATGGCCGGTGCTTTCCGTTATTTTTCATGGATCTCTATACAGCTGGAGCCTGTTCTTTTTGATGGTGTTGTGCCTGTATCGAAGAAAATACTGGTGCTTCCAGATGAGCTTACTGCCGTTTTTATACTTTGGGACTATGTTGCTGGGACCGGTAGTGCAGGTACGTTATTTATTCCCCATTATGGTAATGCTGCCGGTACTTGCGGCATTTTTCTCGAGTGACAGGATAAAGAGCCAAAGCAATGAAAACAGGGAACAAAAGGTTGTTTTTCTGGGCCGGAAAATCTATAATAAGGCTATTGGATGATAATATAAACGGAAAGAGGACCCAATGGAGAATCAGGAGAAGAACGAAACAACTGTGCTTCCGGAGAATCCGGAGATTATGGTAAAGAATCCCCGGATCGGAAAGGTACGGAAACTGGAAGAGGAAGTCAGGCGCCAGAATGAGCTGGAGCAGCTCAGAACCAAACGGATCCGCAAGGAGCAGGAATATATCGAGCAGATGAGCAAGGCGGTGGAAGACCACCTGCGCAATACCAGAGAGGAACAGCGGTATAACGAAGAATTTGAACGGCTGATCCGCAAGGATGTCTATCGGATGCACGGCATCAGTGAGGACAAGCTGCAGGGAATGACGGAGTACCGCAATGCCTGGTATCAGGGAACGGCGTTCGGCATGTTTTTTCTGTCGCTGATTCTGACCGGAATCTGCGGATATCTTCATGGCTTCGGTTCGGAATTGTGTATTTTTATGGCATTTTATACCGCTATTGAGGGAACACTTCTGACCAATGGGAAAAGACAGCATGCATTGTTGGATATGGTGACAAGAATTCTGTATCTGCTGTTGTTTCCGGCCATGCTGATCGTATTTGTCTGTTTTGAACTGGGATTTACGGAGTATGGGATCGTCGTACCGGTACTGACGATTGCCGGTGTGGTGATTCTGGTGCTGGGAGCGGTATCGTACTTTGTGTATGACCCATACCGCCTGGACCGTAAGAACCACAAAAAGGCGGACCGCTATATCCGGGATATAGAAAAAGCCGCTGTCAAGGAAGTGGAACTGGAAGAAAAGGCACTGGCAAAACAGGCCAGAAAACAGGAAAAACTGGAACTTAAGGAAGAGGCCAGACAGGAACGGGCAGCAAAGCGAAGGGAACGGAAGAACCGGAGGGATGAGAAGCTCACCGGCTGGAAAGAAAGCATTCGCGAAAAGCTTCCGGCGAAGAAGAAAGCCACAGAGGAGAGCAGAACGAAGACAGGCATCTCAAAAGAGCCGGAAGCCGTGACGGAGGAAAAGCCGCAGGCAGGTGCAGAGGAGTCCGGGACGCCGGAGACAACCGGACCGGTAGAAAACACAGAGCCTGTAGAGACTGTGGAACAGAAGGATGCACCTGCGGAACCGGAGCAGGGGACACCGGAAGAGACTGGTAAAGCGGAAGAAATTGATACAACAAATGGGGAGGAGAAATAATGGCCTATTATCTGATTGATTTTGAAAATGTAAAGAGCCGAGGCATGGAGGGAGTGGAACTGCTGGCGAAGGAGGATACCGTCTGCATTTTCTACAGTGACAATGCGGACAGCATGACTTTTGACCTGCATCGGAAGTTGAATGAGACGAAGGCACAGATCATTTACCACAAGGTGGCAGTTGGCACCAAGAATGCACTGGATTTCCAGCTGGCAACGTATCTCGGTTACCTGATCTGTGAGCAGCAGAAGGAAGGGATACACCCGGATTACTTTATCGTGACCAAGGACAATGGATTCACCAGTCTGATGGTATACTGGAAAGCACAGGGAGTTCCCGTGCGCATTATCCGTAATCTCTTGTGGGGAAAGAATCCAATGGCGGAACAAAATCTCCTGACCGAAGAAAATGCAATGGAAGTAACGGAAAGTACGGAACAGGAGAGCGTGCAGGCTCTGTCGGTGGAAGCTGCAGAGCCGATGGCAGTGGAAATCACAGAACAGGAGACAGAGAACGCAACAGCGGTAATGACGGAGGAACCGAAGGCGGAAGTGGATGCAGAGGAGATTGCAGAGCCAGCATTTGTGAGCGTGCAGATCCTGGAAGAACCGTTGCCTGAGATACTGGAACCTGTGCCTGTGGAACCCGTGAAAAAAACGGTAAGGAAAAAGAGCGGAAATACCCGGAAGAAGAATACTGCAAATATGACAGAAAAGAAAACGACGGAGAAAACTGTTGATAAGAAGGCTTCAGAGAAGAAGGCAGCAGAAGAACCGGATGAACTGACCCAGGCAGTGGAAAAGGTGCTTTCCGACCCGACCATCGTCCCGCAGGTGGTAAAATTCATCCGTCAGTACAAGACCAAGCAGGGTATCAACAATGCCCTGAATAAGGAGTTCAAGGACAGCAAGCGCACCAGTGAGATTTATTCTGCCATCAAGCCCCTGATTGCCGATAAAAAGGGAAAATGATAAAAAAGATCAATAAAATGTGAAAAGAAAGTTATTGACAATATAAAAGCAGAGTGGTATTGTTGCTATCGAACAGAAAGTGAAATTCGATGAGCAGAACAAGATCTGCATACGGAAGCATTTCAGAGAGCCGTCGGCTGGTGTGAGACGGTATGTGAGTATGACAGACTATCCTCTGTGAGAAGTGCACTGAAGATTTTAAGTAGGTGTCACCGGTATTCTACCGTTATTTAGAAGCCTGTTGGAAATGAGATATTTGTATTTCATGGAGATGGGAACAAGAGGTCATGTGATAAAACATGGCAAGCAAAGTGGTAACGCGGAGAGCTTAGAGCTTTTCGTCTTTGGGTGCTTAAGGGCACCGGAGACGGAAGGCTTTTTTGTTTTACGGGCAATCAGAATTTTTCTTTCTGTCACGACAAAACAACAAGACATAAGAAAGAAGGAAACAAAAATGAACAGTTTGGTAATCATTCTGATCGCAATGGCAGTGCTGGTAGCAGGCTATGTCTTCTACGGAAGATGGCTTGCCAAAAAGTGGGGAATCGATGAGAAGGCGAAGACGCCTGCATTTACCCATGAAGACGGAGAGGACTTCGTGCCTTCCTCCAAATTCACCGTATTTTCTCATCAGTTTTCCTCTATCGCAGGGGCAGGCCCTGTGACGGGCCCCATCCTCGCATCGGTATTCGGATGGGTGCCTGTGCTTCTGTGGCTTCTGATCGGCGGCTTGTTCTTCGGTGCGGTGCAGGACTTCGGCGCCCTGTATGCTTCTGTGAAGAACGAAGGAAAATCCATGGGAATGATCATCGAAAAATACATCGGTAAGACCGGCAGAAAATTATTCATGCTGTTCTGCTGGCTGTTCACCCTGTTAGTTATCGCAGCCTTTACCGATATGGTGGCAGGTACTTTCGTAGGTACCGGACTGGAAGATGCCAGTGTGGCATATGCCAACGGCAGTGCAGCATCCATCTCCATGTTGTTCATTCTGGTCGCTGTGATCTTCGGTCTGATCCAGAAAAAGGTCGGCAAGATGAACGAGTGGGTCAAGGCAGTCGTAGCCATCGGTCTGTTGGTAGTAATGTTCGCTGTAGGTATGCATCTTCCCATCTATGCTTCCAAGACTGCATGGATCTACATCATCATGGCATACCTGTTCCTTGCATCCGTAATGCCCATGTGGCTTCTGATGCAGCCCAGAGATTACATGACCACCTTTATGCTGCTGGGTATGATCATCGGTGCCGTACTTGGTGTGGTCGTGGCTCATCCCGATATGGAGCTGAATGCATTTAACGGTTTTCAGGTAGGTAACAGCAGCCTGTTCCCGACTCTGTTCGTCACCATCGCCTGCGGTGCGGTATCCGGCTTCCACAGCCTGGTATCCTCCGGTACTTCATCCAAGACCATCAGTAATGAAAAAGATATGCCCATGGTAGGTTATGGTGCCATGATCGTAGAGAGCCTGCTGGGTGTGGTTGCACTGGTAGTAGTCGGAGCAGTAGCTGTGAACGGTACGAAACCCGATGGAACTCCTTTCTCCATTTTCTCCTCCGGAGTTGCAGGATTTCTGGAGAAAATGGGTGTTCCCGTAACCGTGGCAACCGTATTCATGACCATGTGTGTATCCGCACTGGCACTGACTTCCCTGGATTCGGTCGCAAGAATCGGACGGATGTCCTTCCAGGAGCTGTTCCTGGGAGACACCACAGATACCGCAAAGATGACTCCGGTGCAGAGAGTTCTGACCAATAAATATTTTGCAACCGTGATCACCCTTTTCTTCGGCTATCTGCTGACTCTGGGCGGATACAACAATGTATGGCCGCTGTTTGGTTCTGCGAACCAGCTGTTGGCCGCCTTGGTACTGATCGCACTGGCAGTATTCTTAAAAACCACCGGTCGTACCGGCTGGACGCTGTATTTCCCTATGGGAATGATGTTAGTCGTAACCTTCACCGCATTGATCCAGAAGACGATCGCACTGGTGAAAAATGTGGCTGCCGGACAGGCTGCCTTCCTGGTGGACGGTTTACAGCTGATCGTTGCCATACTGCTTATGGTACTGGGTGTTATGGTTGCTTACAGCTGCATCCGCAAGCTGTTCGGTGCCGGGAAAAATTCAGAAAAAGAGGCAGCGTAATACAGCAGAGAAATAGCAGATAAATGTAGCACAAAAATATAACAAAGAAATATGGCAAACTAAGAGAAGATATGCTAGAATAGGGAACGGTCAGAGAGCAAAAAAGCTTTTTGACCGTTCTTTTCGTCAGAGTGGAAGCCGGCGGGGAGGATTGTAATGGGAATCAAGTAAGTAACAGGGAAAAGGATAAAAGAAAGATGAAACAGAATATGCAGGATCTGACGGAAGGATCCTTAGGGAAGAAAATACTGATCTTCAGTGTGCCGCTGATGCTGTCTAATCTGCTGCAGGTGCTTTTCAATATGGCGGATATTGCAGTGATCGGACAGTTCGCGGGATCTCTGTCTCTGGGCGCGGTGGGCTCCACGGCGACACTGGTCACCATGTTTACCGGGTTTCTCATTGGTCTGTCCGGCGGTATCAATGTATTAACAGCATTATATTACGGAGCAAAAGATAAGGACAGCCTGTCGAAGACCATCCATTCCGCAGCACTGGTCAGCCTGATTATGGGCGTATTGTTATTAGTGCTGGGTGTGGGATTGTCCGAGTGGATGCTGACGGCATTGAAGACGAAGGAAGAGCTGTTGGACAAAGCGGTATTGTACCTGCGGATCTATTACCTGGGAATGCCGGCACTGGCAATTTACAATTTCGGTAACGCGGTGTACAGTGCGGTGGGCAATACGAAAAAGCCGTTGTATTATCTGGGATTTTCCGGAGTGTTGAATATTATTCTGAATCTGTTTTTTGTTATTGTCTGCCACATGGATGTGGCGGGAGTGGCACTGGCCAGTATCATTTCCCAATACGTGTCCGCTGTGTTGATCTTACAGGCACTGCTTCGAAGCAAAGACATCTATGCACTGCATCCCGGAAAACTGCGGATGGATCGGGAACTTACGAGGGACATTCTGAAGCTGGGAATGCCTTCCGGATTACAGAACGTGATCTTCCAGTTTGCCAACAGTTTTGTGCAGATGGGGGTGAATTCCTTCGATGCAACCATGGTGGCAGGCAATTCCGCAGCTACCAATGCGGATGCCATGGTATACGATGTCATGGCGGCATTCTATACTGCCTGCGGCAGCTTTATGGGGCAGAATTACGGCGCGGGCAAGAAGAAAAGAGTGCGGAACAGTTACCTCATCAGCCTGGCATATTCCTTTGGTATCGGTCTGATCCTGGGAGTGTCCCTGGTAATTTTCGGAAGATCGTTTTTGTCCCTGTTTACCAGGGATGCGGCGGTTATGGATGCCGGTATGTACCGTCTGACGATCATGGGATTTTCCTATTGTATTTCGGCATTTATGGACTGTACCATTGCGGCAGCCAGAGCCATGGGCAAGAGTATTGCGCCGATGTTCATCGTGATCATGGGTTCCTGTGTGTTCCGTGTGATCTGGGTCTATACGGTATTTGCTTATTTTCACACGATACCGTCCCTGTATCTGCTGTATGTTTTCTCCTGGAGTATCACCGCAGTGGCGGAAATCCTCTATTTCATACGGATCTACAGACAAAAAATGGCTCTCCTGTCGTAAGACAGAGGAGCCATTTTGCTGTGATGCGATGAGCCGGCCGGCTCGAGGGTGTATGGATTTATGCAGCTTCGGTCTCTGCGGCAGCAGAAACAGCAGCGTAACGAACCGGCAGGAGATGAGCGCGTTCCAGTGCAACATAGATGATGGGGATCAGAATCAGCTGGATAATGATACCGGGGAGGCAGGATACGAAATATCCGGTAGCCCAGGCAGACCAGCTGTAGGAACCGCCTGCAAAGATCAGTGCGCGCAGGATACCGGTGATCACACGGCCGCCCAGCATGGCAATGACCAGAGCTGCATACAGATCAACAACCAGTTTACCGCTGCGAAGAAACTGCATGACCAGACCGCTGATCAGACCATAGAGCCCCAGCTCGATCATCATGACAGGCATATATCCGAAAACGGGCATACCGGTAAGCAGACTGGATACCAGAGGTCCGAGAATGCCGCAGACCAGACCGAAAGGTGCTCCACAGACCAGACCGCACAGAAGCACGGGCAGATGCATGGGGGAGAACAGGACACCGCCCTTGGGAATGGCGTGCAGAGTCATGGGCAGAACCACACATAAGGCAATACACAGAGCAGTGAGGATGCTTTTGTTTAAAACAGTTAATTTTTTCATGGAAAACCTCCTGATAAGATATAACTGTTCAGAGTCTCCATTCGCAAAAAGCCTCTCCGAGACGGAGAAACCTGAACAGTAACAAAAAAGCCAGAACGGCACACTTTTCCCTTCTGGGATAAATATGCCTTCTGGCGTTAAGCTCCTTCCTGAAGCATAATACATAATAAAGGGTGGGCATTTTTTTGTCAAGATAAATTGCAAAAAAGCATTTGCCATGCTATCATGGAACATGTATGTATTATTTTTGGCAGGAGTAAAGTTATGCGTATTATGGTAATGGACGGCCAGGGCGGAGGCGTAGGCAGAAGCCTGCTGGATGCTCTGAAGGAACGGTTTCCGGAGGCGGAACTGATCGCAGTGGGAACCAACGCCACAGCTACGGCGAATATGATGAAGAGCGGCGTTACAAGCGGTGCCACCGGGGAGAATGCCGTGGTATATAACAGTAAGAGGGCAGACGTGATCGTAGGACCGGTGGGAATCGTCATGGCGGATGCCATGTTAGGTGAGATCACCCCCACCATGGCAGCAGCGGTAGCTTCGAATGATGCAAAACTGATCCTGATCCCCATGAGTAAATGCCATGCCACTATCGTGGGAGTCGAGAGCAGACGCCTGGGAGAATACATTGCGGAGGCTGTGGATGAGATCGCTGAGAACTGTTTCTGAGCTGACAGAGGAATTGCGTGTGCTTCCCACCGGAATGCGCATTATTGCCATTGACGGCAGATGCGCCGCCGGGAAGACAACACTGGCTGCCAGACTTGCAAAAGAACTGGGCGGAGATGTGATCCATATGGATGATTTTTTTCTGCCGCCTGCACTTCGGACGCAGGAGCGCAGAAGCGAGCCTGGCGGAAATGTGCACTATGAACGATTTTTGACGGAAGTCATACCGAAGCTTGCATCGGGACAAGCATTTTCCTATCAGAGATTTGACTGTTCCCGCATGGCACCGGGAGACTGGCTCCCGGTACAAAATAGCGGTTTTGTATTCGTGGAAGGCGCTTACAGCTGCCATCCGGTACTGGGAGAATACATGGACCGGAAAGTATTTCTGGACATAGACCATGAGACGCAGACGGAGCGGATCCGCACGAGGAACGGAGAGGACATACTACAGGACTTCCTGCAGCTGTGGATTCCGTTGGAAGAAGCATATTTTCAGGCATTTTCCCTAGAGGAGAATACCGATTACATTATAAAACAGACGAAAGGCGAGACAGATGCTGCATCAGTTTTACCCGGATTATGAGGCGGATTCCGCCTATGGCATAGATTACAGAACATTATATGAACGGGGGTATCGCGGAATCATTTTTGATATTGACAATACACTCGTACCGCACGGGGCACCGGCAACACCGCAGGCAACAGAGTTCTTTGGCAGATTGCGGGAACTGGGATTTCAGACACTGCTGTTATCGAACAACAAGGAGCCCCGCGTAAAAAGTTTTGCGGATGCAGTAGGTGCTTCCTATATCTATAAGGCCGGGAAACCCGGAAGAGAAGGTTATCTGCGGGCTATGGAACAGATGCATACCGGGGTGGATACCACACTTTTTGTGGGGGATCAGCTGTTCACCGATGTGTGGGGAGCTAAGAAATGCGGGATCGTGACCTATCTGACGAAACCCATTCATCCGAAAGAAGAGATTCAGATCGTACTCAAGAGATATCTGGAAAAGATCGTACTGTTTTTCTACCATAGAGAAAAGCGTCGGAAAGGAAATCAAAATGCTGAATGATATCAATGGCTATACCAGAACCTGCGGACTGATCGGAAACCCGGTGGAGCACACCCTGTCTCCGGTGATCCACAATACCCTGTCCATGGTGCTTGGGAAAAATCTGGCCTATGTCCCGTTCCATGTGGAGACCGGAAGACTGGAGGATGCCGTGAAGGGTGCTTTTGCACTGAATCTGCTGGGAATAAATGTAACGGTTCCCTATAAAAGCGATGTGATCCCGTACCTGGATGACATAGATCCGCTGGCATCAAATATCGGTGCTGTAAATACGCTGGTCCGCACGGAAAAGGGCTATAAAGGCTACAATACCGATATGCCGGGATTGTACCGGGCCATGTGCGAGGACGGCGTCAAAGTCAAGGGACAGAAAGTGCTGATCCTGGGAGCCGGAGGAGTAGCCAGAGCGGTAGCCATGATGCTATTGGATAAGGGGGCGAAAGAGGCCATTATCCTGAACCGTACGGTGGAAAAGGCACAGAGCATAGCGGACGAGGTGAATCACCTCACCGGAAAAAAACGGAAATTTGCAAAAGCCCTGTCTATAGATGCGTATGATACGCTGCCGGAAGGAGAACGCTATCTGGCAATACAGGCCACCAGTGTGGGTATGTATCCGGACTGTGATGCGGCGGTGATCGAGGATCCCACATTTTATAAGAGAGTACACACCGGATATGATCTGATCTTCAATCCACCGAAGACCCGGTTTATGGAACTGGTGGAGGCACAGGGCGGTGAAGCCTATAATGGTGCGAAGATGCTTCTCTATCAGGGAATCATTGCTTTTGAATTGTGGACAGGCTGTCAGGTGGAACCCTGGCTTGCAGACAAAGTCTATGAACGGATGCAGAAAGCAAAAAAGACAGAGGACGGAAAATAAAAAAATGAAACACAAACGAAGGAATATCGTCCTGATCGGCTTTATGGGATCGGGGAAGACAACACTGGGACTGAAACTGTCCTATCTGCTACGGATGCCGGTAGAAGACACGGACAAGCTGATCGAGAGACAGGAGGGCAGGAGCATCACACAGATCTTTGCGGATGACGGTGAATCCTATTTCCGGGAACTGGAGACGGAACTGCTGCGAAAATGCGGGGAACAGAAATACGAACGTATCCTGTCTGTGGGAGGAGGCACTCCGGTCAATCCGGTGAACCGGCCCCTGCTGCATCAGTGTGGAACAGTGGTATATCTGCGAGTGTCGCCGGAAGTGGTCTACGAGCGGCTGAAAAATGACACTACAAGGCCCCTGCTGCAGTGTGAGGATCCTCTGACAAGGATCCGGGAACTGCTGGAGATCCGGGACAAAATCTATGCGGAATGTGCGGACATTATACTGGATGTGGATAACAGGCATTCCGATGAACTGGCGGAAGAGTTACAGCTGCAGTTACGGAAGCAGAAAGACATACAGAGAAAAAAGGAGAGAAAAAAGATGAAAATTCTGGTGATCAACGGACCGAATCTGAATTTTCTGGGAATCCGTGAGAAAAAGATCTACGGAACACAGGACTATCAGTATTTACTGAATCTGATCGACAAAAAAGCAAAAGAAACCGGAGAGGAGATCCAGGTGTTCCAGAGCAACCATGAAGGAGCCATCATCGACAGGATCCAGGAGGCTTATTCTGACGGAACAGAGGGGATCGTGATCAACCCCGGTGCCTACACCCATTACAGCTATGCCATCCGGGATGCTCTGGCAAGCGTGGATATTCCCAAGGTGGAGATTCATATTTCCGATATTACGAGCAGAGAAGAGTTCCGCAAGATTTCTGTGACAGCACCGGTATGTAACAGGCAGATTTACGGACAGGGACTGGACGGTTATCTGCAGGCTATCGACTTCCTGCGGGAGAACAGGCAGTAGTTTCCCGAGAAATTTGAAAAAATTTTTCAAAAGTAGTTGAAATGTGCATGTTTTTATATTAAAATGTTAAAGAATTATGACGTGAAAATATTTAGGAGGAATACATTATGATTTCTGCAGGTGATTTCAGAAATGGTATTACCATTGAGTATGATAACAATGTTTACCAGATTATCGAATTCCAGCATGTTAAGCCGGGAAAGGGCGCAGCTTTCGTAAGAACCAAGCTGAAGAACATCAAGAGTGGCGGTGTAGTAGAGAAGACTTTCCGTCCTACTGAGAAGTGCCCTCAGGCGCGTATTGATAGAAAGGATATGCAGTATCTGTATGAAGATGGCGATCTGTACTACTTCATGGATACCGAGACTTACGATCAGGTTGCACTGAACTCTGAGACTGTAGGCGATGCACTGAAGTTCGTAAAAGAGAACGAGATGTGCAAGATCTGCTCCCACAATGGCAGCGTATTCTCCGTGGAGCCTCCTCTGTTTGTAGAACTGGAGATCACTGAGACCGAGCCCGGATTCAAGGGTGATACCGCTACCGGTGCCAGCAAGCCTGCTACCGTTGAGACCGGAGCTACTGTTGCAGTACCTCTGTTCGTTAACCAGGGCGACAAGATCAAGATCGATACCAGAACCGGTGAATATCTGTCTCGTGCATAATTGTTGAGACTACCACTGTTCTGAGCAATATCCGATAAGAGAACCTGTAAGGCAATAAGTTATCCTGTTTCGGGATGGCTTATTGCTTTTGTTATTTTCTACATTTTTACACCGGAAATACCACATGGGAAAAAGCAGGAGGGGAGCCTGCTTCGGAGAGGCATGGAGGTATTCTATGGAGATTTCTACATTTAAAGTAAAGGTACAGAAGGCTGTCAGCGAAGTGTTGGGACAGGAGTATACAGTGGAACTGCGGGAAGTGCAGAAGAATAACGGAGTGCTGCTTCAGGGACTGATGATCCGTAAGGGACAGGACAATGTGACACCTACGATTTATCTTAATTCCTTCTGGGAAGCTTATGAGGGTGGCGTGACCTTTGCAGATATTATTAAGAAGATCATCAGTATCTATAAGGAGGACGGAATCGGCCGGAAGATCGATGTTTCCTTTTTTCAGGATTTTGAGAAGGTAAAGGAGAAACTGTGCTTCCGGCTGGTGAACCGGGAGAAGAACCGGGAGCAGCTGGAAAAAGTGCCGTATATTCCGATACTTGATCTGGCAATCTGCTTCTACTATGCGTTTGACGAAGCAGGAGTGGACAACGGTATGATCCCCATCTACAGATCCCATCTGGACAACTGGAAGGTGACAGACAGGGATCTGCTGGAGATTGCAGTGAAAAATACCCCCAGACTGTTTCCCGGTGAGACCATTCCCATGGAGGATGTGCTGGGAGACGCACTGCAGGAACTTCCGGAGGAAGTCCGGAGGGAATTTTTGAGGAAGGTATCCATGATGATCCTGACGAATTCCCGCAAGACTTACGGTGCCTGCAGCATTCTGTATCCCGGGATGCTGGAGCAGCTGGCAGAGCGTATCGGCGGCGATTATTACATGATCCCCAGTTCTGTTCATGAATTCCTGCTGGTTCCCAGGGAACGGGAACAGGACAGGGAAGAACTGAAGAAAATGATCGCAGAAGTGAACCGGACGGAGCTGCCGCCGGAGGAAGTTCTGTCGGACCATTTATATCTGTATTGCAGCCGGGAGAGGGAAGTAAGGATAGTGTAGAATACCGGAGTGAATATTATGTTTGAAAAAAACTGAATAATTCCAACAATTTAAACTGGACATATGTAGTGTTTTATGATATTATAGTCGAGGTGATGTAACAAATTTGTAATATTTGCATCCGTAGTCTAATGGATAGAACGGAGGCCTCCGACGCCTTTAATGCAGGTTCGATTCCTGTCGGATGCATTTACATCACCTTGATTATAGGGAGAGAGATGAGAGAAGCCGCTTGCGGCTTTTTTGCGATTAAAGAACTTTTTTCAGAATTTGGAAAGGACGCAATATGTGGAAAGAAAAATTACATTTTCTTGGAAACTATATTATAAAGCATAGTAAAGTAGTTTTGCCGGCTGTCGTTGTTGTGGCAGTGGCAGTCACCGTATCTGTAAGCCTGAGCATGAACAACCGTCACCGTGAGGAGCAGCAGAACGCAGAGAGCGCAGCGGCAGCGTCCAGTGAGATTGCTACGGAACCGACAACAGAGGATGTATCTTTGGTAGCAAATGAGGAAGGTGCGGTATATACTCTGGTAGCTACTTATTATAATGCCATGGCGACCGGTGATGAGACAACGTTACGTTCCGTTTGTGATGAGATCTCCGACAAAGACATGTATCGTTATCTGGAACTGGCACAGTATATTGATTATTATCCGACTTTGGAGATCTATACCAAGACCGGCCCGGAAGAGGGTTCGGTGATCGCTTATGTATATTACAAGATTGCATTTGTGGGTCATGAGGAAGAGGTGCCCGGTTATCAGGCACTTTATATCTGCACCAATGATCAGGGAGAAATGTATATCAAGCGCGGCGAGAACAGTGAGGAAGTCAACGATTATATCAAGACGGTAAGCACGCAGGATGATGTTGTGGAATTTAACAACAAGATCACAGTGGAATACAATGAACTGATGGTAGATCATCCGGAAGTATTGCAGTATATCAGTGAGCTGGATTCTCAGGTAAGCATTGCCGTAGGAGAGAAGCTGGCCAATCAGGTAGCCGGAGATCAGAATACAGATACCTCTGCGGAAGGCGGCGATCAGGCGGCAGACGGTCAGGATACTTCTGCCGAAGGCACAGAGCAGCCTGCAGAAGAGCAGGGACCGCAGTATGTGACGACAACTACTACCGTAAATGTCAGAAGCTCCGACAGTGAGCAGGCGGATAAGCTGGGTAAAGTGGCAGGAGGTACGAAGCTTCAGGTACTGGAGCAGCGCGCCAACGGTTGGACCAAGGTAGATTATGAAGGTAAGGAAGGCTATATCAAGACAGAGTTCCTGCAGCTGGCAGAGAGCGCAGCCGGTGCCGAGACCATCGGAACCGTGACCGCTACCACCAATATCAATGTGCGTGCATCCGCCAGTGAGACTGCAGATCGTCTGGGAGTTCTTTCCGGTGGCGATTCCGCGGAACTGGTCGGCACAGAAGGCGACTGGAGCAAGATCAGGTACAATGGCCAGATCGGATACGTCAAGAGTGAATATGTACAATAATGAGCAGTGCCAAAAAATGAAGCGGCAAAAATCTGACTGCTTGCAGGCAGGATTTTTGATGATTCTTTTTTGATAGGGCGAATGCCCGACAGCGAAGAAACGCGAAGCGTTTTTGAGCGGTGCACTGCGGGCTTGGAATAAAATAAGATAATTCAGGGAAAGCTTCTTACCAAAAACGGTAAGGAACTTTTTCTATGAATAAAACAGGAAATCACAATCTGAAGAAACAGGAGATCAACATCTACCGGGAGATCCAGCGTAACACGGAAATGGCCATGAAGGCACTGGATGCCGTTACGGACAAAATCTACGACGACAGGCTGGCAGCCGTGGTGGCGGAACAGGAATTACAGTACTCCAGGCTGCATGACAGGGCAGTGCAGAATCTGGTGGAGGGCAAGGCCCAGACCTACCGGGAGAATGCCATGGAGAACATGATGCTGCGCTTTGGAATCGGTTATAACACCCTGCTCAACACCAGCACAAGTCATATCGCAGAAATGATCATCAAGGGCAGTAATAACGGTGTGCTGGAGATGGAGAAGGTGTTGGCACACAATGAAGAGTTTGCTGGAAGCCCCTGCCGCAGTCTGGCGAAGGAACTGATCGAGATGGAGAATGCCAACATCCGGACTCTGAAAGAATATCTATAGCATACAAAACGACCGCTTTCGGCAATTTAACGTACATCATAACGCACAAATTGTATACTTGCATACCTTTTTGTGCAATTTTTATAGAAAATGGCCAAAAACTTTTACGATTTAGTGAAATAAAGTTTATTGTACAATTAAAAAAGTCGTTTTATAATAAAGCATATGGCAACCAGGTTGTCATGAATCTGTATACCAATTGAAGGAGGACATTCAAATGTCATATGTTGATGAAGTATTTGATTTGGTAGTCGCAAAGAATCCTGCACAGCCCGAGTTCCACCAGGCAGTCAAAGAGGTTCTGGAATCTCTTCGCGTGGTGATCGAGGCAAACGAGGAAAAATATCGTAAGGATGCTCTGCTGGAGAGACTGGTAACTCCCGAGAGACAGATCCTGTTCCGTGTACCCTGGGTGGATGATAAGGGTCAGGTACAGGTAAACAACGGTTTCCGTGTACAGTTCAACTCCGCAATCGGACCTTACAAGGGAGGCTTACGTTTACATCCTTCCGTTAACTTAGGTATCATCAAGTTCCTTGGTTTCGAGCAGACCTTCAAGAACTCTCTGACCGGCTTGCCTATCGGCGGTGGTAAGGGTGGTTCCGATTTTGATCCCAAGGGTAAATCCGACAGAGAGATCATGGCTTTCTGCCAGAGCTTCATCACAGAACTTTACAAATATATCGGAGCAGATACCGATGTTCCTGCAGGTGATATCGGTACCGGCGCAAGAGAAATCGGTTATATGTACGGACAGTACAAGAGACTGACCGGCCTGTATGAAGGTGTTCTGACCGGTAAGGGCTTAAGCTATGGCGGATCCCTGGCAAGAACCGAAGCAACCGGTTATGGCCTGCTGTATCTGACCGAGGAGATGTTAAAGTGCAATGGCAAGGATATCGCAGGCAAGACCGTGGCTGTATCCGGTGCCGGTAACGTAGCAATCTACGCTATCCAGAAAGCAGAGCAGTTAGGTGCCAAGGTAGTTACCTGTTCCGATTCCACCGGCTGGATTTATGATCCCGAAGGAATCGATGTAGCACTGTTGCAGGAAGTAAAGGAAGTAAAGCGTGCAAGACTGACCGAGTATGCTGCTGCAAGACCCAGCGCACAGTATCATGAGAAGAAGAATGGTGAGCATGGTGTATGGACCGTGAAGTGTGATGTAGCTCTTCCTTGCGCAACCCAGAACGAACTGGATCTGGAGGATGCAAAACAGCTGGTTGCTAACGGCGTATTCGCTGTAGCAGAGGGTGCTAACATGCCTACCACCATGGAAGCTACCGAGTACTTCCAGAAGAACGGCGTTCTGTTCTGCCCCGGCAAAGCATCCAATGCAGGTGGTGTTGCTACCTCCGCTCTGGAGATGAGCCAGAACAGTGAGAGACTTTCCTGGACCTTCGAAGAGGTTGATGCAAAGCTGAAGACCATCATGGTTAATATCTTCCACAATCTGGATGATGCAGCCAAGAAGTACGGCATGGAAGGTAACTATGTAGCAGGTGCTAACATCGCAGGCTTCTTGAAGGTTGCAGATGCTATGACAGCACAGGGTATTGTATAGGAACATCTGAAAACATAAGGTATATCATGAGCACCGGATCGAATGTGAAAACGTTTGATCCGGTGATTTTTTTATGCAAAAAATAACCCGCCCCTGTAGCTGCGTGGAGCAGTGGTACAGGGGCGGGTATTGTTATTTCTATGGTATTCTATGGTTCACATATTATTCTTCTGTCTGCGGCTGCGCTGCAGCATTACGGGCATTGATCTCGGCCTGTTGCTGGTTGATCACAGATTCGTAGTCCGGATTGGCAAAGAAGGTTGCATCATGCTGACACTGACTTCTGGTGTTTGGTGTGCTGACAGTCTGCGTGCCATCCGGATTATTGATGATGACAGTGGAGCCCTGCTGTAATGCAGGATCTTCTACCAGAGGCATGGTGGCAACACCGGTGTACTTGAACGGGCAGTCGGGGCTTGCGGGTAATCCGTCGTAAGCACAGATCTCACCCTGATAGTGCACATCACAGCTTTCGGTAGGTTCTGTACCCTCCGCAAAGTATTCCGTGTAGACGGAACCATCGCAGAGACCGGGAATCGGGAGCTTGCCGGACTGGGAACATACCGCTACCTGTACAATACCGGAGGGAACCGGGAACTGGGTGTTAGGCAGATCCTCATGAACACGCTTCATAACCTTACGCCATAAGGTCTTGGAGACACCGTCCTCGGCACTGTTCAGGTCAACATTGTTGTCGTACCCGGTCCAGGTAGCAGCGGTGTAGTAAGGGGTATATCCTACAAACCAGGCATCGGTAGGTCCGGTAGTAGTACCGGTCTTACCGGCGATAGCCATACCGCCGAAATTTACACGGCCACCGGTACCGGAGGTAACTACATCCTGCATAGCACTGGTCAGCAGGAAAGCGGTGGTCTCCTTGATGACCTGTCTGGTAGCCGGATTGGTGTTGTCCAGAATTACATTGCCATCGGAATCGGTGACCCTGGTGTACAGCTTCGGGGTGACATAAGTACCGCCGTTGGCAATAGCTGCGTAGGCACCAGTCAGTTCGTAAGGAGTAACACCGTAGGTCAGACCGCCCAGAGCCAGGGACTGGTTCACGTCGGACTTGATCTCGTTGCCGACCTGCACACCGTCGGTCAGAGTGGTAAATCCAAAGTTCAGCAGATAATCATAACCAAGTCTCGGAGTGATCACCGTGATGTTCTTAACTGCGATGATATTCAGGGAGTCACGGATCGCACTTCGGATATTCTGGATGCCGCGGTAACCAGTCTTGTACCAATTCCGGACGGGAGTACCGTCGGCATAATTGAACGGAGCGTCGTTGTAAACAGTAGCCAGAGTCTTGCCGGCACTGTCCAGAGCGGGAGCGTAGGAGGCCACTACCTTGAAGGTGGATCCCGGCAGACGCTTGGCACTGGTGGCACGGTTCAGGGTTCTGCGGCCCTCCTTGGCACCGCGGCCGCCGATCATGGCTACCACATAGCCAGTGTTCTGCTCCTCAATGACCATAGCGGACTGGGGCTGAGGAGTCATGGAAATAGTTTCTTCGTAATTATCTGCATCGTCTTCTACACCCAGCTGAGCCAGCATTGCGGAACGGTAAGTGTCCACCGCTGCATAGGCATCATCCTGGGAAGAGAAGATCAGGTTGAATTTTGAATTCTGGTTCTGCTTGAACCAGGTCATCATGTTTTCTTTACTGAAGTTATTCTTGGTACCGTCGGGAGAGATAATGGTAAGTGCATAGTTCAGATACCATTTCACGTTCTCCGGATAATTGGAGGGATCTGCATATTCTTCGTTCAGAATTGCCTGAATCTTGGGATCCAGAGTGGATTCCACACGCAATCCGCCGGAGGTCAGCAGAGTCTCGGCCATGTTCTCGTTGTAACCGGACAGGATCAGATCCTGTTTTACCTGCTCATATACCGCATCAGAGAAGTAGGAACCGGTAGTGGCGTTGGCTTCCTGATAGTCAATGTCGTACAGACCAATACGCTCGTACACGGCATCGGTATCCGCCATGGCTTCATCGTATTGTGTCTGACTGATAAAGCCAAGCTCCAGCATTTTATTCAGACATTTCTCACGACGCTTTACATTCTCTTCCGGATGACGGATCGGATTGTATTTGGATGGATTTTGGGTGATGCTGGCAATGACCGCACATTCGGAAATGGTCAGTTCACTGCAGTGTTTACCGAAGTAACGTAAGGATGCGGATTCCACACCCAGGGTGTTCTGCCCCAGGTTGATGGCGTTCATGTAACGCAGCAGGATCTCGTCCTTGGAGTAGTACTTTGTAATCTCCAGTGCCAGGTACTGCTCCTGGATCTTACGCTTGATTTTTTTGATCTTGTTATTACCCTCGGAGGTCCAGTCCGTAAAGACGGTATTTTTTAGAAGCTGCTGGGTAATGGTACTGGCACCCTGGGCTTCTTCACCACCGGTCTTAAAAAACTGATAACCGGCACGGATAATACTCTTGAAATCAATACCGTTATGCTGATAGAAACGTTCATCCTCGATGGCTACGAAAGCCTTGCCCAGGTAGTCGGGAATCTCGTCCATGCCGACGGAGAGACGGTTGGAGTTGGTGCTGACGTACTGGTCAATCTCGTTGCCCTCTCTGTCATAGACGATGGTAGCTTCGCCGACAGCCACGACATCCGACAGACGGATCGTGGGGGTGGAGGAGAGGATACCGCGGAAAACACCGATACCGGCGGCTACACCGCAGATGCCGATGCCTACGACAGCGGCTAGCATGACCTTGACACAGGTCAGAGCAATTTTCCTTCCCCATTTTTGTGATTTAGAGTTGAGTGTCTTTTGCTTCGCACGGACACCTTTTTTACTATAATTCATAAAACAAGTCCTTTCTGTCTGAGATACAGACGAAAACATTATACCAAATAATGCTATGTAAATAAAGGCTTTTTAGAATTGTTTCACATTTTGGAGAAGTTATGCTACACTGAAAAAGAAAGCAAAAGAAAATAAGAATTTAAAAATAAGTGAGGCCATACATGGGTGACATGACAGCAACAGATAACTATAGAGTCCTTTTGTCCGGCGGGGAAGGCGAAATCGTGGAGAAAAAGTCCCGCTTTATCTCTACGATCCGCAAGTGTGAAACCGAGGAAGAAGCAGTGGCTTTTATAGAAGAAATGAAGAAAAAATACTGGGATGCCAGACACAACTGTTCTGCATTTATAATAGGAAGCAGAGGCGAACTGACCCGGTGCAGCGATGACGGGGAACCCTCCGGAACGGCGGGGCGTCCGATGCTGGAAGTATTGACCGGATCCGGTATCCGCAATATTGCGGTGGTAGTGACCAGATATTTTGGTGGCACATTGCTCGGCACCGGCGGCCTGGTGCGGGCCTATACCCAGGCGGTGAAGGAGGGGCTGGATCATTGTGAGACCGGCATTATGCGGAAGGGCTGCGAGCTGGAAGTGACAACGGATTATAATGATGTTGGAAAGCTGCAGTACTATTTCGGACAGCAGGGCATCGTTCCTGCGGACAGCATCTATGCGGAAAACGTAAAATTTATTTTACTTGTCCCGGTGGAAAAAGAGGATAGTCTCAGGAAAAACCTGACAGAAACCACCTGCGGAAAGGTAAAAATTGAGAAATTGAAAGAAACTTATTTCATTGACAAAGAATAGTCATAAAGTTAAAATATTATTAACAATTCAGAACCATTAAATATTGACGGATATTCGTCGAATGTTTACATTCGTAAGAATATATGTCAAGAGCAAAAGGAAAGCCTCGTAGAGGCGATTTTGCGAATGGGGTTCTGGATGGATCCTACAGAAAGGTGGTGGTTTTTATGAAGTGTACACAGAAGAGTTCTGACAACCCACTTCCGGGGCGAAGTTACTGCATAAGTTACACCCATAGAAAACATCATAAGGAGGATCATCATGGAACAGATCAAAGAACTGGAAGAAGTCTTAGAGCTTCTTAACACCAAGCAGTATACCAAACTGCGCCAGTATCTGGCTGAACTCAACGATGCCGATATTGCAGGACTTCTGGAAGAACTGGAAGAAGAGGATATGCTCAAAGTCTTCCGCATTCTTCCCAAGGACCTGGCGGCAGACGTTTTTTCCTATTTAGATATGGACAATCAGCAGAAGATCATCACCTCCCTGTCAGATAAGGAAGCAACGAACATCATCAACAACCTGATGGCAGACGATGCGGCTGACCTGCTGGAAGAGATGCCTGCCAACATTGTCAAAAAACTTCTGACCAACGCAAGCCCTGAGGTACGCAGAGACATTAATCATCTGCTGCGGTACCCGGAAGATTCCGCCGGAAGCATCATGACGGTCGAGTATGTAGACCTGAAGGAGAATCTGACGGTGAATCAGGCCATCGAGCGGATCCGTAAGGTAGGCCTCGACAGTGAGACCATCAATATCTGCTATGTGCTGGATGCGCAGAGAAGACTGGTGGGAACCGTGGCCCTGCGTTATCTGCTGCTCATGGACGGTGACGAGATCATCGGTGACATCATGCATGAAAATGTCATCTCCATCAATACCCTGATGGACCAGGAGGAAGTTGCCAGACAGTTCAAAAAATACGACTTTACAGCCATGCCGGTAGTGGACAATGAGAACCGGCTGGTAGGTATTATCACCGTGGACGATATCGTGGATATCATCGAAGAAGAGACCACGGAGGATATGGAAAAAATGGCGGCTATCGTGCCCAGTGATAAGCCTTATATGAAGACCGGGGTATTTGAGACCTTCAAAAAGCGTATTCCCTGGCTGCTTCTTCTGATGGTGTCAGCTACATTTACCGGAGCTATCATTTCTTCTTTTGAAGATGCGCTGAGCGTGTGTGCGGTACTGGTGGCATATATTCCCATGCTGATGGATACCGGCGGAAATGCCGGAAGCCAGGCGAGCGTTACGGTCATCCGCGGACTGTCCCTGAATGAGATCGAATACCGGGATGTGCCGAAGGTCGTATTCAAGGAGATCCGCGTGGCACTGATCTGCGGTATTACACTTTCCGCAGCGAACTTTGCAAAATTACTGTTATTGGATAAAGTAGGGGTGCTGGTGGCAGCATCCGTGTGCCTGACTCTGGTGGCGGCAGTAGTGATCGCTATGATTATCGGATGTCTTCTGCCGATCCTGGCGAAACGGCTGGGATTCGACCCTGCGGTCATGGCGAGTCCGTTCATAACGACCATCGTCGATGCAATGTCCTTACTGGTATATTTCCGTGTGGCATCTGCAATTTTAGGGTTATGATAAGAGAATAAATGATAGGTAAAGCGTCTGCCTGAAAGCAGGCGCTTTTGACATTTTTTTGACAGGATGTTTTTTTTTAAGTACTTTTCAGCAAGCTCTTTGCAAGGATGTAATTTTTTGTTAGAATCAGGATAAATGTGAAATGTAACCGCTTTCGTTAATCTTTTTCTTAAGAGAATATTCGAGAACAGCAAAAGCAACGGAGGAATGAAATATGAGATATTTTTTTGAATCTAAAGTAGAGAAAAAGGATGCAGGATACACCATTCAGATTCCTTTTAATGTATGGGAAGTATGCCATCAGAGAGAAGTCATCAAGGGAGATATCGTTCTGGATAACAATATCATTCAGTGCGAGCTTCATCCCAAGGAGAAGGGCAATTACGAGATCGTGATCACCGATGAAGCTGCTGTAAAAGTAGAGCTGGGTGTGCCTCACAAGATCCTGTTACATATTAACGGTTCCCTGATCCGTATGGATCAGAACAGCCCTTACAGCTTTGAGAATCCAATCCGCAAGATCGACAGCATGAACGTGATCATCCAGCCCGAAGACGGTCTGTGCGGTCAGGCTTGTGTCGCAATGTTAGCCGGTGTTACTATCGCAGAGGTGATCAGCGTGATGGACTGCAGAGAGTGGCAGGCTACCATGGGTCGCGTGATCTCTGCACTGAACTATTACGGCATTGACCATACCGACATCATCGTATATACCGAGGGTAGACCCGCTGTACTGCCGAAGTGCTGTATCATGATGGAAAAGATGGGACGTTTCTGTCATTACCTGGTACACTATGATGGAAAATTCTATGATTCCAATCTGGGTGTGCTGGAAGAGTACGATATGAGCAAGCTGTTAGGTTACCTTGAAATCAAATGCTGATGGAATGCAAATCCGTATTTGCGTGATTTCGATTACCTTGTTCTATTTATAAGGAAGTTCAAAAACTGTAGGTTACACAGATGTGCCTACAGTTTTTTCATAGCAAATAGGTTAATCGGCTAAAAACCCCCTAATAGGGTTGCATGTTAACACGGAAAAGTGTGATTTTCGTAACGCTTTAGAGCGATTACTAATTTTTTATTACAAAGGATGGGAGAAAAATGAATCAGAAAAAGAAGATTGAAAATTATCAGCAGATTGCCATGGGAACCGGATTGCGTTATGATGAAGTGGGTGGCCTGTTTCATGGGGAACGGGATGGGTTTGACTTTATCGTCTATGCACCCGATGCAAGATATCCATATATGATGGTGCTGCATACGGCGGCAAAAAGCGCTGACGGGTCGACATTTGACAAGCAGGCAGTGAAAGGGTTTCAGAAAAGCAGCAAGAAGATCGCGAGTTTTGGTCAGAAGAATCTGGATATCAGAGTATCACTGAAGGCACAGTCCAATGCGGAAAAATGTAAGGATACATTGAACGAAGCACTTGCAGCTACAACGACATTCCTGCGTACAAACAGTTACAGCCCCTGCTGTGATCTGTGCGGTCAGAATGTAGAGACCGGAGCGTTCAGAATGGGCGGTGAATACTATCATTTATGTCCGGACTGCGAGACGAAGATGCGCAGTGACATCGCAATGAAGACACAGCAGAAGGCGCAGAAGAAAGAAAACATCGTAGGCGGTATTGTAGGTGCCCTGTTAGGATCCCTGTTGGGAATGCTCAGTGTTCTGATCTTAAGCCAGTTGGGATATGTAGCAGCATTATCCGGTGTGATCATGGCGGTGTGCGTTCTGAAGGGATATGAGATGCTGGGCGGAAAACTGACCAAAAAGGCTGTGGTCATCAGCGCTGTGATCATGATCCTTATGACGTATTTCGCAGATCGTGTGGACTGGGCGATCATTCTGTTCAATCAGGGCGGCGGTGCGGAAGCAGGTTATAGTCTGTTCGAGTGTTATCGACTGATCCCTGCGGCACTTTCCGCAGAAATTATTGATATGGGAAGCTACATAGGCAATCTGGTTCTACAGTATCTGTTTGTGGCGCTCGGAGCAATCCCTACCGTTATCGGAAAAATGAAAGAGAAAAAAGAAGAAGGTATTATCGTAAGATTAAATTAAGCTCTTTGCTTTCAGCAGACAATGTGGTACAATAGTACCAGTGATGTAATTCCTTATATCGTGGTATTGAGTTCAGACTTTTGACCCCGGTAGCATAATGTTGGAATTAGGGGGAAACAGAATATGAGAAAGTGGAAAGCATGGCTGTTTGCATTGGCTGTTCTCATAGGCATTGGGACTATTGGGACGGTGTCAATGAAGGCAGAAGCACAGAATCTGAATCAGGGAAAGCGGGTACTGTTTATCAGCTCCTATTCTTACGGATGGGATACGGTGCAGACACAGATCGAAGGAATCAAAGCCGGAGTGGATGAGAATACCACTATCGACTATGAATTTATGGACACGAAGCGTTTTCGGACAGATGAGTGGCTGAATATGTTTCATGATATGCTGAAATACCATCTGGAGAATACGGATCCCTATGATGTGGTGATCGTGGGAGATGATGCGGCGCTGCAGTTTGCCATGGAATACCGGGAAGAACTGTTCCCGGAGATACCGGTTGTCTTCGAAGGTGTGAACGATGAAGAATATGCCATGAAAGCGGCAGAGAATCCTCTTGTGACGGGAATTATTGAAAAACTGTCCGTAGAGAAGAACATAGACATGGCACTGAAGGTGAATCCGACAGCCGATAAAGTAGTGGCGATACTGGATGATTCAGTGACCGCAGATGCAGAACGGAAGAATTTTTACAACTCAGCGGAAAACTATCCGGAACTGGAATTTTCTGAGATCAATGCTGCGGAACTGGAAACAGCCAGATTGCAGCAGGCTATCAGCAAGGTGGATGATAAGACGATACTGATCTATATCGTTATGTCAAAGGACGGCAGTGGCAAACAATATACCAGTGACCAGGCGGTCCGTATGGTCGTGAATTATTCCAAAGTACCGGTTTACCGCATGGTGGAGGCCGGAATCGGTGACGGACTGCTGGGCGGTAATGTGGTATCCATGTATAAGTCCGGAGAGATCGCAGCACAGATGGCCATGGATATCGCAAATGGTACCGACAGTGCAGAGATCAATGTGGTAAAGGACAGTCCCAACATTTATTGTGTAGATGAAGACGTCATGCGGAAGTTCGGGCTGGAGGCATCACAGTTTCCCAAAGATACCGAATTTGTAAATCATCGGGAGAGCTTTTTTGCCAGGAACCGTGAGGCTTTGATACCGGCACTTATACTTATCACTGCACTCAATGTTATTATCTGCTGGGTGTGCTTCGATAATTACCGCAGACGAAAGCTGCTGCAGGAACTGGAGCAGGCACGTGCAATTATGGAGGCGGCATCACAGCATGACTTCCTGACGGGACTTCCGAACCGCAGCAAATTCATGAAGGATCTGGAGCAGATGATCGATGCGAAGGTTCCCTGTACCGTCATGATGCTGGATATTGATAATTTCAAGAAGATCAACGACACTTACGGACATACGGCAGGAGACGAAGCACTGCAGCAGGTGGCAAACCGCCTGAAAGAGATGCAGTCCCAGATACTGACATCATACCGTTTCGCCGGAGATGAATTTATTCTGATCCTGCGCAGCAGCCAGAATATGCTGGTGGAGAAGACAGCGTACCAGTGCAGACAGGTATTCACAAAGGATGTGGTGCTCTGCGGTACGAAGCGGAAGATCGGCGGCAGCATTGGTATTGCAAGTTATCCTAAGGATACGGATAATCTGGAACAGCTGATCGTGTGTGCGGATGATGCCATGTATCAGGTGAAGAAGAACGGCAAGAATGATTTTGCATTCTATAAAAAGCCAGAGGAAGAAACAACGGACAATACGCAATAAAACGGAAATAGAACAAAGAATACAGAAAAATAGGGAAGCAGGCAGAAATTTGCTGTTATAATAACAGAGGTTTCTGCCTGTTTTTTGAACGGAAAATTGCTTTCCATGTTGAAAAAACATACGATTATGTTATAATTAGTACTATTGACTAAAAGGAGAACAGTGTGAAAATAAATTTCACACGCAAATTTGTGCCTGCGGCCCAAACTTTGCAGATTTTGAGAAAGGCATGGTTAATTAAAATGCGAATACTATCAGAAGCGCTGGGATATGTAATGTATTTTTGCTATTATCTGGTGCATAATTATGGATTGGCAATCATTCTGTTCACATTGATCAGCAAGATCGTATTGCTGCCGGTATCCGTCTGGGTACAGAAGAATTCCATTAAAATGGTAAAGATGCAGCCTGAGATCAACCGGATCAAGGCAAAACATTTCGGGGATGCAGACCGGATCGCGGACGAACAGTCCAAGATCTTCAAGAGAGAGAAGTACAATCCGCTGGCATCCCTGATCCCGCTGGCAGTTCAGATTATTCTGCTGATGGGACTGGTAGAGGTTATCTATCACCCGCTGGATTATCTGCTTCATCTGCCACAGGATGTGATCACGGCATTCAATGGCCTGGCTGTCAGCCTGGCCGGAGCAAATCCGGAGAGCTCCTCTATTCAGCTGGCAGTAGTGGAGATGATCAAGAGTGGTAATTATGCAGAACAGTTCGCAGCATTGCAGTCAGGACTGGCAGGTGTGGACATTGCGTCTGTATTACAGCAGGTGCAGGGAATTTCCCTGAACTTCTGCGGCATGAATTTAAGCTGGGTACCTTCCGAAGTGGGGGGCATTGATATCATCGTCCCCATTGCAGCCGGTATTTCCGCATGGCTGTTGTGTGTGGCACAGAATGCAGCCAATGTCATTCAGGCAGAGCAGTCCAAGCTGAACAAATACGGTATGATGGCATTTTCGGTAGGCCTGTCCCTGTATCTGGGCTGGTTTGTTCCGGCAGGTGTGGCTCTGTACTGGATCGCCAGCAACCTGTTCGCTATTTTACAGCAGTATCTGCTGAACTGGGCCATCAATCCCAAGGATTATGTGGATTATGAGGAACTGGAGGCCAGCAAACAGGAACTGGAGGAATTGCAGTCCATTGGTGGCAAGAAGAAACTCTTCGAGAAAAATCCCTATGCCAAGAGAGAGAAGAAAGATTTCAAACGTTTCTTCTCTGTAGTGAACAAGCATCTGGTATTTTATTCCGAGAGCAGTGGCTTCTATAAATATTATCAGGGCATTATCGAATGGCTCCTGGCACATACCAATCTGACTATCCACTATATCACCAGTGATCCGGAAGATCAGATCTTTGCACTGGCGGAAAAAGAAGACAAGATCCGGGCGTATTATATCGGAGAAAAACGTCTGATCACACTGATGATGAAGATGGATGCAGACGTAGTGGTCATGACTATGCCGGATATTGAGAACTTCCATATTAAGCGAAGCTATATAAGGAAGGATATTGAATATATCTATATTCCTCACTGTATGGACAGTCTGAATATGACCATGCGTACCGGTTCCATGGATCACTACGATACCGTATACTGCGTCGGTAAGCATCATACTGAGGAAATCCGCAAGACAGAGGAAGCTTACGGTCTGCCTCCCAAGAAGCTGATCGACTGGGGCTACTGCCTGCTGGATCGTATGATCGAAGATTACAGGAAAGCGGATAAGACGCCTCATGAGAAAAAGCATATTCTGATCGCTCCTTCCTGGCAGAAGGACAATATCGTGGACAGCTGTCTGGAAGGCATGCTGGATGATCTGGCAGGTAAGGGCTATGAAGTGGTAGTACGTCCTCATCCTCAACAGGTGCGTCTGCAGCAGGATAAGATGGATCGCCTGAAAGAGCGTTATGCCAAGAACCCGGATATTGACATTCAGACAGACTTCTCATCCAACAGCACGGTATTCGAGGCGGATCTGCTGGTGACTGACTGGTCCGGTATCGCGTATGAATATGCCTTTACGACCAAGAAGCCGGTTCTGTTCGTGGATACTCCCATGAAGGTCATGAATCCGGAATACCAGAAGATCGACACAGTACCTATCAATATCTGGATGAGGGATGTCATCGGAGACCGTCTGGATCCTGCAAAGACAGAGGAGACCGAAAGCAAGGTCAGAAATCTGCTGGAGCAGAAGGATGCTTACCATGACAGAATTGAAAAGTTCGTGGAAGAATATGTATACAATCTGGGCAACAGTGCCGAAGTAGGTGCAAAGTACATTGTACAGGCAGTCCAGGAACAGATCAAAAAAGCAAAAGAACAATAAAAATCTGAAATACAAAAAGAGTAAAAGAAAGAGGTAAAAACATGAAAAAATTAAGCAAGATCGCACAGGTAACATTTTTTGCAGCAGCATTCGCAGTACTGTTTTCCGGAACTGCAGATGCATATATTGACCCTTCTGTTATGAACTATGCTATTCAGGCAGTAGCCGGTGTAGTCATCGCCGTAGGCGCTGCAGCCGGTATCTACTGGAGAAAGGCCAAGAAGAAGATCGACAAGAGTCTGGGAATCGATGAGAACAGAAACAAAGAAGTAGAATCCGATGACATTATGCTGGATCAGGCAGAGGACAAGCAGGAGAAGTAATCTGACATGAAAAAGCGGGATAAAAAGCAACTGCTGCCGGGAATCGTGGTGGCGGCTGCCATCAGTTTCCTGGTGTTTTTATATGCACCGGTAGATTTGTATTGCAGTAATATATCCGAGTTCTGGTTTGATTTCGGAATTCTGATCAGGGCATCACTGGGCCTGTTTTTGATCAGCACCGTTGTGCTGCTTCTGATCTATATTGTCTTGTGGCTGATCCATCCGGTGCTGTACCGTATCGGACTGGCAGGTGGATTCTTAGGGCTGATCTGTACCTATATTCAGGGGAATTTTCTGATCAGGAATCTGCCGCCCCTGGATGGAACGACGATTCGATGGGAAGAATATACATTTCTGAGGACAGAGGATTTTATTCTCTGGGGCATCGGCTTTGTTGTTGTAGTGCTCATGTATATTTTCCTGAAAAGAGATCTTTTGTCCAAAACGGTAATGTATTTAAGCGGTGGACTGACATTGATGCTGCTGATCACAGCAGTCAGTGTTGTGTTTACCAGTGGGGCACTGCAGGAAAAAGTACATTATCAATATGGTGCGGACGAACAGTTTGTGATGTCCGAAGACCAGAATTTCGTGATCCTTCTGCTGGATACGGTGGATTCCAGAACGATCACGGAGCTGTTGGACGAGCATCCGGAATACAGTGAGGTATTTCGTGATTTCACCTATTTTGAAAATACGGTAGGAGCATACTCCTGCACAGAGAGATCCGTTCCCTATATTCTGTCCGGAGACTGGTATGAAAATGATGAACCCTTTGATGATTACGGCAAGAGGGTGTACCAGGAGTCCCCACTGTTTCAGACATTGCAGGAACGTGGCTACAATATGGAACTCTGTGATTCTGAATTGTATATGGATACCGAACTGATGCATATGTTCAGCAACATTCACGTAGTGGATTTCGAACTGAGTTCTTATACGAAATTTGCGAAACCACTGTTGAAGCTGATCGGTTTCCGGTATGCGCCTTTTGAACTGAAGAAAATGTGTACATTTAAAAAGGCTGCATTCGCAGAACTGCTCCAGGTAGAGAATACACCTGAGGAAACCAGCTGCAGTGAATCGGATCATGTATTTAAGAGTCAGCTGGATCTGCAGGGAATTACCGTGGAAGATTCCTCCAAAAAATTCAAATTTATTCATCTGAACGGAGCACATGTTCCTTATATCTATGATAAGGACATGAATATCATCAATGAACTGGACGGCACCTATGAACAGAGCGCACAGGCCACGATGGTCGGTGCAATGGATTATGTCGAACATCTGCGCAACAGTGAAGCCTACGACAATACAGTCCTCATTGTGATGTCGGATCATGGCTATAACGGAAGCCTGGGACAAAGCGGAGAGGCTACCTGGATGCGTCAGTGTGCATTACTTCTGATCAAGGGAAGAAATGAGCATCATGATACCATGCAGATCTCACAGGCACCCATAAGCTTTGAGGATCTCCAGGAGGCATATGTGCGTCTGCTGGACGGCAGGCGGAGTGATGAGGTCTTTGACTGGAAGGAAGGCGATGCAAGAGAACGCCGGTTCTTACGGTATTCTTTCCTGGATGACGATCATATGCAGGAGTATATACAGACGGGGTATGCTTCTGATATGGATACCATGATTCCTACCGGAAGAGAGTATAATCGTTAGAAAGAAATGCAACAATGTGACAGGGAGAATAAGTGTGAGTAAAAATACTGTGAGAAAAAAGATAACAGGCAGACAGCTGATGCCGGGGATTTTCATATCCCTGGCTATCAGCTTTTTGTTGTTTTTATATGCACCTGTCGATCTGTACTGCGCGAATGTTTCGGAATTCTGGTTTGATTTTTCCACGTTATTGATCACTGCACTGGGGATGTTCGCTGCCTGTTTTGCTGTACTGATGGTGTTATATCTGATTGCCATGCTGATTCATCCGTATGTGTACCGGATCGCACTGGCTGGAGGGCTGACACTTTTTATCTGTACCTATATCCAGGGCAATTTTATGATCGACAAGCTGCCTCCGCTGGATGGAACGACCATCAAATGGGAGAATTATACGATACTGCGGACAGAAGATCTGATCCTCTGGAGTGTTGCTTTGCTGATCGTCGTTCTTATGTACGTTTTTCTGAAAAAAGATCTGTTTTCCAGAACCGTAATGTATCTGAGCGGTGGACTTACCCTGATGCTGTTGATCACGGCAGTCAGCGTAGTATTTACCAGCGGGGCATTGCAGGAGAGAGCGCGTTATCAGCTTGGCGGAGATAACGAATTCGTAATGTCTGATGAACAGAATTTTATAATTCTGGTATTGGATACCGTGGACTCCAGAACTTTTGCAGAATTGCTGGAGACACATCCGGAATATGCAGCTGAGTTTCAGGATTTTACTTATTTTGAAAATACCGTAGGGGCGTATTCCTGTACCGAGAGAGCCGTACCCTATATTTTGTCAGGGGAATGGTACGAGAATGATGAACCGTTTGAAGATTATATGCGCCGGATGTACCGAGAATCTCCACTGTTCCGGACATTACAGGAACGGGGATACCGGATGGAGTTTTATGATGAAGAACTTTATCTGGATGACGAGATAGCCCAGATGTTCAGCAATGTATACCGGGTGGATTTTGAACTGAGTTCCTATGTCAGATTTGCAAAACCTTTGTTGAAACTGGTGGGATTCCGATATGCCCCTTTTGAACTGAAGAAGAAATGTATTTTCAAGATGGCGGCTATCGATGAACTGGTCAAAGTGGAAAATGCACAAGAAAAATACAGTTTCAGCCAGCAAGATCATATATTTAAGAGTCAACTGGACCAAAGAGGGATCAGTGAACAGGATACACAGGCAAAATTCCAGTTTATTCATTTGAATGGAGCCCATGTCCCCTTCATCTATGATGAAAATATGAATATTATTGATGAAGAGGAAGGAACTTATGAACAGACGATGCTGGCGGTGCTCTCCGGGGCTGGGAACTATGTGGAGAAGCTGCGCGGAAGTGGAGCTTATGACAATACGGTGCTGATCATTATGGCGGATCACGGATACAACGGAAGCCTAGATGAGAGCGGAGAGGAAGCCTGGATGCGTCAGTGTCCGCTGCTGTTGATAAAAGGCATGGGGGAAACCCATGATACCATGCAGATCTCACAGGCACCCATAAGCTTTGAAGATCTGCAGGAAGCATATACACGTCTGTTGGACGGAAAGCAGAGCACGGCCGCCTTCGACTGGAAGGAAGGCGATGTAAGGGAGCGCCGGTTCTTAAAATATTCTTTTCTGGATGAGGATCACATGCAGGAATATGTGCAGACGGGATATGCGTTTGACAGGAATACCATGAAGGCTACCGGAAGAGAGTATAATCGTTAGAAAGAAATGCAACAATGTGACAGGGAGAATAAGTGTGAGTAAAAATACTGTGAGAAAAAAGATAACAGGCAGACAGCTGATGCCGGGGATTTTCATATCCCTGGCTATCAGCTTTTTGTTGTTTTTATATGCACCTGTCGATCTGTACTGTGCGAATACAGCGGAATTCTGGTTTGATTTTTCCACGTTATTGATCACTGCACTGGGGATGTTTGCAGCCTGCTTCGCCGTACTGGCGGTGTTGTATCTGATTGCCATGCTGATTCATCCGTATGTGTACCGGATCACACTGGCCGGAGGAATTGCACTTTTTATCTGCACCTATATCCAGGGGAATTTTATGATCGACAGACTGCCGCCATTGGACGGAACTTCAATCTGGTGGGGCAAATACGATATTCTCCGGAAAGATACATTGCTTCTTTGGGTAGTAGTGCTGATCGTTGTAATTGCGGCAATGATCGTGCTGCGAAAGCAGAAATTTGTCCATGTGGTAATGTTCATCAGCGGATGCATGACCCTGATGCTTCTGGTTACCGCATGTAGCACCGTGATTACCAGCGGGGCACTGCATTCCAAACTGCATCTGCATGTCAGCGTGGAAGAAGAATTCGAGATGTCTGCGGACAACAATTTTGTGATCCTTGTGTTGGATACGGCAGATTCCAGAGAGTTTACCTCACTGTTAGAGGAACATCCGGAGTACCGGGAGATCTTTGGAGATTTTACTTATTTTGAGAATACCACGGGAGCTTACACCAGCACATTGAATGCTATTCCTTTTATTTTATCCGGTGAATGGTATGAGAATGAGGGATCTTTTCAGGACTATCTGGACAGAGTCTACAGAGAGGCACCGTTGTGGAAGGAACTGAAGAGCAGAAATTATCAGATCGATCTCTATGAGGATGATATCCGTGCACAGGATGCTTCCATCGTGGACAATTTTGACAATGTCTATTTTACTAAGGTCACCCCCGTTTCTTATCTGGAACTGGCAAAGCAGGAGCTGAAGCTCGTTGGATTCCGGTATGCACCGTATGATCTGAAAAGATACTGCGTGATCAAAGAAGTCTATTTTAATGAATTACGGGAATCTCATCCGGAAGGTTCGGATTCCAAGGCGTTTACTGCGGATAATACGGCTTTCAAGGAGGATCTGGCAGCCCAGGGTGTTGTGATGGATGAGACGGGAAACCGTTTCAAGTTCATCCATCTGAACGGGGCCCACGCACCTTTTATCTATGACAAGGACGCCAATGTTATCGGTGTGGAACAGGGATCTTACCGTCAGAGCATGGAAGCTTCCATTACATTGGCAGCAAATTATATTCAGGCATTGAAAGACAGTGGTGCCTATGACAACACCGCTCTGATCGTAATGGCGGATCACGGATATAACGGCATGGGAGAAAAGGAAGAGGACTTTCTGCGGCAGGCAGCGCTGCTTCTGATCAAAGGAAGAAATGAACAGCACGATACCATGCAGATTTCAGAAGCACCCATCAGCTACGAAGACCTGCAGGAGGCGTATGTCCGACTGCTGGATGGCGCGCAGAGCGACGCGGTGTTTGACTGGAAAGAGGGAGATACCAGAGAGAGACGTTTCCTGGAATACGCTCCCGGCAGCGAGAAACACATGGTAGAATATCTCCAGAAAGGCCATGCACAGGATCTGACAACTATGGTGCCTACCGGAAGGGTGTTCGACCGGTAATAACTTTTCCTGCGATAGAAGCGGCGGGGATGATCCCGACTTCCGCAAAGCGGCTGTCAATGCTGTGGTTGCGGTTGTCACCCAGGACAAAATATTCTCCGGGTGCAAGCGTCAGGGGAGCGGCGGCATTGCCGGCATCCTCCATGAGAGAAAAACCATCGGGGGTCGGTTGGGGAACCCCATTGACATAGAGGATTCCCTCTGTGATCTGTACCGTATCTCCCGGCAGGGCCACGATCCGTTTGACGATATTGCGTCCCAGCGTCTCGTGGCGGATGACAACGACATCGTTATAGTCCAGACAGTCTGGCAGACCGAATTTCCGAAGGAGGACCGGCTGCCCGGAGGTGTAGGTCGGCTCCATCGAAGAACCGTTTACAAAATACAGCTGTACCACGAAATGGGACACCAGATAACAGATACAGCCGATAAGCAATACAAAAAGCAGATAAGAACGGGTGCGATGATTCATAAGGGATCCTTTCCGGTTTGTTAAAATGCTGATAAAAATATCAAAATCTATCAGATAGCATACCACATTTCGGGTGGTAATAACAGAGAAGAGAAACAATAAGAGAAAAAGAGGTAAAAGCAATGAAAGTATTACTGGTAAACGGAAGCGGACATGCGAAGGGCTGTACCTACACAGCTCTGGAGGAAGTAGCGGGAGCACTGGAGAAAAACGGTATTGAGACGGAGATCATCCAGGTGGGTACACAGCCCATCGCCGGATGTATCGGCTGCAATGCCTGTCTGAAGAACGGAAAGTGTTTCCGGGAGGATGGCGTGAATGAATTTGTGGAAAAAGCGAAGACTGCAGACGGATTTGTCTTCGGATCTCCGGTGCATTATGCATCTGCTTCCGGTATGATCACTTCCTTCCTGGACAGAGCATTTTACGGCAAGAGCGCCCTGTTCCAGGGCAAGCCCGGTGCCTGCATCGTCAGCTGCAGACGCGGTGGGGCTTCCGCAGCCTTTGACCAGTTGAACAAATATTTTACCATCAACTGTATGCCGGTGGTATCCAGCCAGTATTGGAATCAGGTACACGGCAATACTCCCGAAGAGGTAAAACAGGATCTGGAAGGCATGCAGACCATGCGTACCCTGGGTAACAATATGGCATGGCTGCTCAAATGCATTGCCGCAGGAAAAGCTGCGGGCGTGGATTTCCCGGAGAGAGAACCGGCGCAGAAGACCAACTTTATTCGATAAGGAGACAGATGGATTATGGCAGAGTGGAATGGATTGGGAAGATATCCGGAGGATGCGGATGTGAATGATCGTCCGGAAGAGGGTACCCTGCTGGCCTATGTGGACGGAAGCTATCAGGATGCATTGAAAAAATACGGTTTCGGCTGTATTTTTATTCTTCCCGACGGACGCATCTATACAGAATACGGTAATGGTGACAATCCGGACTCTCTGAAACAGCGGAATGTCTCCGGTGAGATGCTGGGAGCCATGTATGCGGTGCGGTTTGCCTTAAACAGTGGCTTTACAGCCATAGAGATCCGTTATGATTATGAAGGAATCGAAAAATGGGTCACCGGAGCCTGGAAGAGCAAGAATGATCTGACGAAAAAATATGCCCAGACCATGCGGGGCTGGGGACAGAAGATCCGGATCCGCTTTACCAAGGTCCCGGCCCATTCCAAGGTGAAATACAACGAGCTGGCGGATGAGACCGCAAAGCTGGGGGTGGCAAACGGAAACGGTATTCCCAAAGTCAAAAGTCTCAGTGACTTCGAAGCGGCAGACGGTGTGGAAGCGTGAAAACATATACTTGCGGCCGTGTGTCTGTAGCCCGGAAGTTAAGGGCTTCGGAAAGGAATGAGGAATAGAATGCGTCTGAATAAATATCTGGCACAGTGCGGTGTATGTTCCCGAAGAGATGCGGATAAGCTGATCGAACAGGGAAAAGTACTGGTCAACGGTCAGGTGGCCGGAATGGGACAACAGGTGGAAGAAACGGACACCGTGCAGGTGGGTAAGAAGATTCTGCAGGGAAAGCAGACACAGAAGGTACTGGCATTTTACAAGCCGGTGGGAGTGACCTGCACGGAGAGAGATCCTCATGCAGAGAAAAAGATCATGGATATGATCCGCTATCCGGAACGGCTGACCTATGCGGGACGTCTGGACAAAGATTCCGAAGGCCTGATCCTGCTCACCAATGATGGAGATCTGATCAATGCCATGATGCGGGGCGCCAACCGTCATGAAAAAGAATATATCGTAAAGACAGATAGGGAAATAACACCCGATTTTTTGGAGAAAATGGCGAAAGGTATTTATCTGAAAGATCTGGACATCACTACCAGAGAATGTGAGATTGAACAGATCGGAAAATTTACCTTCCGTATCGTTTTGACTCAGGGAGTCAACAGACAGATCCGGCGGATGTGTGAAGCCTGTGGATACCGGGTAAAAGCGCTGAAAAGAATCCGGATCATGAACATTCTGCTGGGGGATCTGAAGCCGGGAAAGTGGCGCGAGGTCACCGGAGAAGAGCTGGAACAGCTTCAAAGAGACACCGGAATGTTAAATCGCAATTAAATAATATAAAGGCAGGAATACAAGATGCAGTCTTCCAAAATAGACCGGATCAAAGATCTGGTAGAACAACTGAATGCAGCTTCCGAAAGCTATTACGCCAAGGATCAGGAGATCATGAGCAACTACGAATACGACAAGCTCTATGATGAACTGGTGGAACTGGAAAAAGAGACAGGCGTTACCCTGGCCAACAGTCCTACGGTAAACGTAGGCTACGAAGCGGTGGATGAGCTTCCCAAGGAGCGCCATGAGAGTCCTATGCTGTCTCTGGGCAAGACGAAAAGCCGGGAAGAACTGCGGGACTGGCTGCAAGGCAATCCTGCAATTCTTAGCTGGAAACTGGACGGGCTGACCATTGTATTGACGTATCGTGAAGGAAAACTTGCAAAAGCGGTTACCCGTGGAAATGGCGAGATCGGTGAGGTCATTACAAATAACGCCCGTACTTTTAAGAATCTTCCGCTGAATATTTCCTATACCGGAGAACTGATCCTGCGGGGAGAAGCGGTGATCACCTACAGTGATTTTGAGAAGATCAACGGGGAGATCGCAGATGCAGAGGCAAAATACAAGAATCCCCGAAATCTGTGCAGCGGCTCTGTGAGGCAGCTCAACAATGAGATCACGGCCAGACGGAATGTCCGCTTTTTTGCTTTTACGCTGGTAAAGGCGGATGGTGTGGATTTTCATGATTCCAAGGAAGCCCAGTTTGCTTTTTTGCAGGAGCAGGGCTTTGCAGTGGTGGAACATGTGGCAGTAACGGAAGAGAACATTTTATCTGCCATTGAAGATTTTGAACACAAGATTGAGCACTACGATATTCCTTCCGACGGTCTGGTACTTACTTATGAAAGTATCAGCTACGGACAGTCCTTGGGCAGAACCGCGAAGTTCCCCAGAGATTCCATTGCTTTCAAATGGGCGGATGAACTGCGGGAGACTACATTAAAAGAGGTCGAGTGGAGCGCCAGCCGTACCGGTCTGATCAATCCGGTAGCTATTTTTGAGCCGGTGGAACTGGAAGGCACAACGGTGAGCCGCGCTTCCGTGCATAATATCAGTATCATGAGATCCCTCAGACTGGGAATCGGAGACCATATCACGGTCTATAAGGCCAACATGATCATTCCCCAGATCGCTGAGAATCTGACAGGCAGTGATAATGTGGAGATTCCAAAGGTGTGTCCGGTGTGCGGACAGCCCACGGAGATCCGACAGATGAATGAGGTGCAGTCTCTGTACTGCACCAATGAGAAATGCCCGGCCAAGGAGATCAAATCCTACACTCTGTTCGTCAGCAGAGATGCGCTGAATATTGACGGACTCTCCGAGGCGACATTGGAGAAGCTGATCGATCAGGGCTTTATCCATGAATATGCGGATCTGTTCCGGCTGGACCGTTACAAGGAGGTCATTACCGGAATGGAAGGATTCGGAGAAAAATCCTATCAGAATATGATGGACAGTATCGAGACTGCAAGACATACCACGCTGCCCCGGTTGATCTATGGACTGGGGATCGCAGGAATCGGCGTGGCCAATGCCAAGGTGCTGTGCCGGTATTTTGATTACGATCTGGAACGAATGCAGGCAGCGGACGAAGAAACACTGAGTGCCATTCCCGGTGTGGGAGAGGTGCTGGCATCTACATTTACGGATTATATGCGGGATGCGGAAAATCTGGAGAAAATAGCTCATCTGAAGGAAATCCTGACGATAGAGACACCACAGATCGATGAGAGTGCACAGACACTGGCAGGAATGTCCTTCGTGGTGACGGGAAGCCTGAACCATTATGCCAGCCGGAATGATCTGAAAGAGGTCATTGAGGAAAAAGGCGGCAAGGTGACCGGAAGTGTCACCGGCAAGACCACCTGCCTGATCAACAATGATATTACCTCTACATCATCGAAAAATAAAAAAGCAAAAGAATTACAGGTTCCCATTCTGACAGAAGAGGAATTTCTGAGAACCTATAATATTCCTTACGAGGAATAAGCAAGAAAGACCCGGAGGAAAATAAAATGCCTATCAAAACACAAAATGATCTGCCTGCCAAAGAGATACTGGAAAATGAAAATATATTCGTCATGGACGAATTTCGTGCGGTACATCAGGACATGCGTCCCCTGCAGGTACTGATCCTGAACAATATGCCGGTAAAGCAGGATACGGAGCTGCAGCTGCTGCGGGCGTTGTCCAATACACCGCTGCAGGTGGATGTCACTTTCATGAACACCAAGACCCATGTGTCACTGAATACTCCGGCCAGCCATCTGAACAAGTTTTACACTACCTTTGATGAGATCAGGGATCGTAGATTCGATGGACTGATCGTTACCGGAGCACCGGTGGAGGATATTACCTTCGAGGAAGTGGATTACTGGGAGGAGACCTGCCAGATCCTGGACTGGGCGGAGACCCATGTGACCTCCACCTTACATATCTGCTGGGCGGCACAGGCCGGATTTTATCATTATTACGGAATCAACAAGAGACAATTGTCCCAGAAGCTGTTCGGTGTCTATGCGCATAAGGTATCCAACCGGAAAGTTCCGTTGGTCCGGGGATTTGATGATATTTTCATGGCTCCGCACAGCCGTCATACCGAGACACCATCGGAGGCCATTCATGCCTGTAAGGATCTGACGATCCTGGCAGAATCGGAGAAGGCCGGCGTATTCCTGGCAATGGCGGAAGAGGGCAAAAAGATTTTTGTAGCGGGCCATCCGGAATATGACCGTTATACACTGAACAACGAATATCATAGAGATCTGGACAAAGGACTGCCCATTCAGATCCCCTATAATTATTACCCGGACGATGACCCGGAGCAGAGACCTCTGTTACAGTGGAGATCTCATTGTAACAACCTTTACAGCAACTGGCTCAATTATTATGTATACCAGACAACACCATATGACTTAACGGAAATTCGATAATTTCGATAGAAACAGGACGATGGTCATGGAGAATGGAAAAAAGAAAGGAAGCAGAAGATGAATCAGACACTGACAAGAAAACAATTTGATATTTTATCGATACTGGCAGAGGAAAAAGGTACTTTATCCCAGAGACAGCTGGGAGAAAAGAGCGGACACTCTCTGGGAACGGTCAACCGTGTCATGCAGGAACTGACCGAATTACAGTATGTGACAGAGGGAGAGATCACAGGTGCCGGAATCTCCGCACTGGAGCCTTACCGTGCAAAGCGCGCCATCTTTATTGCAGCTGGATTCGGCAGCCGGCTGGTGCCCATTACCTTTAACACCCCGAAACCACTGGTGCGTGTGCATGGACAGCGTATTATTGACGGACTGATCGATGCCTGTCTGGATGTCGGGATTAATGAAATCTATATTGTCCGGGGGTATCTGGCAGAGCAGTTTGATCAGCTGCTGTACAAATATCCCATGATCAGATTCCTGGAAAATCCGGTTTACAATGAAGCTAACAATATTTCCTCCGCCATGGTGGCAAGATATATGCTTTCCAATGCCTATGTATTTGAGGCGGATCTGCTGATCTCCAATCCGCAGATCATTAAAAAATATCATTATACCTCCGATTTTCTGGCAATAAAAAAGGACAGAACCGATGACTGGTGCTTCACGGTAAAAGACGGAGTCATTGTAGAAGAGAAAGTCGGCGGCCTGGATTGCTGGCAGATGGTGGGCATCTCTTACTGGAACGAAGAAGACGGACATAAGCTGTCAGATGATATCAAGATGACCTACGAACAGCCCGGCGGCAAGGAGCGTTACTGGGAACAGGTACCCCTGGTATTCTGCCAGAAGCATTATAAGGTAGAAGTACGTGAATGCCGGGAAAATGACATTATCGAGATCGATACTTTCCGGGAGCTGAAAGCCATCGACAAGACGTATGATGTTTAAAGAAAAATAAGTATTGCTATTTTGTGCGAATGGTATTATTATATGTTCATATTTGACACAAAGTGTCTGCGAATGGAACGCAGACATTTTGTGTACTTATTTTAACCGAAAACCTATGAAAACCGTTCAAAGAATTAAAACATATCATACATTAATGAACGATTGGAAAAAGAACGTGAACAAAAAAGGAGGAATCCCATAATGGAGCAGTTGATACAAAAACCCGTCAAAAGAAATATTTTATTGAATCCCGGACCGTCTACCACCACTGATACCGTAAAATACGCACAGGTCGTGCCGGACATCTGTCCCAGAGAAAAAGAATTCGGCGGACTGATGAAGGGTCTCAGAGAAGACCTTGTAAAAATCGTGCATGGAGACTTGGAAAAGTATACGAGCGTCCTGTTCTGTGGATCCGGCACCATCAATATTGATGCATGCATCAGCTCCCTGCTGCCGGAGGGCGGCAAAGTACTGGTGGTGGATAACGGAGCCTACAGCACCAGAGCTGTGGAAGTATGCCAGTATTACGGACTTCCCTATATTGATCTGAAATTCCCGGTGGACGAACTGCCAGACTTAGAAAAAGTGGAGCAGACCCTGAAGGAGAACCCTGACATTGCCCTGGTACATACCACCCATAATGAGACCGGTACCGGAATTCTGAATCCTATCCGTGAGATCGGAGCCCTTGCTCATAAATATCATGCTGTCTTTACCGTGGATACCACCTCTACTTACGCCATGCGTCCCATTCATATAGAAGAAGACAATATTGACTTCTGTATGGCTTCCGCCCAGAAGGGTCTCATGGCCATGACAGGACTTTCTTTTGTAGTAGGCAGCCGCGCGATCTTAGAGGCATCGAAGGATTATCCCAAGAGATCCTATTATTGCAATCTGTATCAGCAGTATGACTTTTTCCAGCGGACCGGTGAGATGCATTTTACCCCGCCGGTACAGACAATCTACGCTACGATCCAGGCATTGAAGGAATACTGGGCAGAGGGAGAGGAAGCCAAGTGGGCGAGACATACGAGAGTCTTTGAGGCCATTCATGAAGGATTGGATGCACTGGGATTCCGCGATGTGATCCGCAGAGAATGGCAGTCGGGACTGGTTGTGTCTGTGAAGTATCCCGATGATCCAAACTGGAATTTTGAAAAAGTACATGATTATTGCTATGAGCGGGGATTTACCATTTACCCCGGCAAAATCTCTACTACCAATACCTTCCGCCTGTGTGCACTGGGTGCGATTGACAGACCGGATATCGAAGCCTTTTTCAAAGTGTTCAGAGAAGCACTGGAAGTCAATAAAATTCAGATTCCGGCAAAATATAAGGAGGCATAGGATCAAATGAAGCGAGTATATACCTGTTTCTGTACGGATGTCATTCATGAGGGGCACCGCAATATCATCAGAGAAGCCGGAAAATACGGCGAGCTGACCATCGGCGTCTTAAGTGATGCGGCAATGATCCGTTTTAACCGTTTTCCCACCATCAGCTTCGAGGAGCGTATGCAGCTGGTAAAAGATATCCCGGAAGTCAGCAATGTGGTCGTGCAGGATGATGTAATGTATGATAAGGTCATTGAAGAATTGCGCCCTGACTACGTAATCCATGGGGATAACTGGCAGGAGGGAGCTTTGAAGGCTATCCGTGACAACGTGGAAGGACTGCTGAAGACATACGGCGGTGAGATCATAGATGTCCCTTATACATATAATGAAGAAGTAAAAAGAATTGATACGAGGATCAAGGAAAAGCTGGCCATGCCGGAATACCGCAGAAAACGCCTGCGCCAGCTCATTGAGATCCGTCCCATTGTCAAAGCACTGGAGGTTCACAGCGGCCTGACCGGACTGATCGCAGAGAAGACCATCGTGGAGCATGATGGTGAGCTGGACCAGTTCGATGCCATGTGGATCAGCTCTCTGTGCGATTCCACGGCGAAGGGCAAGCCGGATATCGAGCTGGTGGACATGACTTCCCGTTTCCGTACCATTGATGACGTGACGGAAGTGACCACGAAGCCCATTATTTTTGACGGAGATACCGGCGGACTGACGGAGCATTTCGTATACACAGTGAGAACACTGGAAAAAATGGGTGTTTCCGCCATCATTATTGAGGACAAGACCGGACTTAAGAAAAATTCCCTCTTCGGAAACGATGTGGTGCAGACTCAGGACAGCATCGAGAATTTCAGTGCCAAGATCGCAGCCGGCAAAAAGGCACAGCTGACGGATGATTTCATGATCATTGCCAGAATCGAAAGCCTGATCCTGGAGCGAGGCATGGAAGATGCACTGAACCGTGCCAGAGCTTTCGTGGCAGCGGGAGCGGATGGCATCATGATCCACAGCCGTAAGAAATCCCCAGATGAGATTCTGGAATTCTGTGATAAATTCCGGGCAGAGGATTCGAAGACACCTATCGTGGTGGTGCCGTCTTCCTTTAACAGCATTACGGAAAACGAACTGGCCGCCCACGGCGTCAATATCGTGATTTATGCGAACCAGCTGACCAGAAGTGCCTTCCCCGCCATGCAGCAGACCGCCGAGGACATCCTGCGGTATCACAGGGCACAGGAAGTGGACAGCAGACTGATGCCGATCAAAGATATTATAACTTTAATAGACGAAATTTAACTGACAGGGGCAGGAAAGGAATACTTACATGAAAGCAGAAAACTTTGCGAAAATTTTAAATGCGGACTTTTATACCGGGGTGCCGGATTCCCAGTTGAAAGCCCTCTGCAATTACCTGATGCACACCTATGGCATTGACCCAAAGCATCATGTGATCGCGGCGAACGAAGGCAACTGCACGGCACTGGCCGCCGGCTATCATCTGGCTACCGGCAAAGTCCCGGTAGTCTATATGCAGAACAGCGGAGAAGGCAATATCATCAACCCCGTGGCATCCCTGCTGAACGATAAAGTCTATGCCATCCCCATGATCTTCGTCATCGGCTGGCGCGGTGAGCCGGGGATCCACGACGAACCCCAGCATATCTACCAGGGTGAAGTGACCCTGAAATTGCTGGAGGATATGGGAATCCGCTATTTTGTCATCGGAAAAGACACAACGGAAGAGGAAGTAAGTGCTGCCATGCAGGAGTTCCGCAAGGAGCTGGATCGTGGTGAGGATGTAGCGTTCGTGATCCGGAAGGGTGCCCTCAGTTATGAGGAAAAGGTGGAGTACCGCAACGACAATCCCATGATCCGGGAAGAGATCATACGCCACATCGTGCAGGCTTCCGGCGAGGATCCCATCGTCAGCACCACAGGCAAGGCCAGCAGAGAACTGTTCGAGATCAGAGAACACAATGGACAGAGCCACAAGTATGATTTCCTGACCGTAGGTTCCATGGGACACAGCAGCAGTATCGCCCTGGGTGTGGCAGTACAGAAGCCCGGTACGAAGGTATGGTGCGTGGACGGTGACGGCGCAGTGCTGATGCACATGGGTTCCATGGCGGTACTGGGCAGTACGGCACCTGAAAATATGGTACACATCGTCATCAATAACGGTGCCCATGAGACCGTGGGCGGTATGCCTACCGTGGCAGCCGATATGGATCTTGTCTCCATTGCAAAAGCCTGTGGCTACCCTCATGCCGTATCCGTTGCCACCTACGAGGAACTGGACCGGGAACTGACCGCTGCAAAAGAGAGAGATGCCCTGACCTTTATCGAAGTGAAATGCGGCATTGGCGCCAGAGAAGACCTCGGCAGACCTACTACCACAGCACTGGAAAACAAGCAGAACTTCATGGAATACCTGAAGGAATGCCGATGACCGGTAACACACGTGGAATATCGTGCACATTTTGCTACAATAAAATGAGAAAAAAATAATAGATATCACTGTTCGTCAAGCTGCCTGTATGGTAAAATACATACCATACAAGCAGCTTTTCATATATTACAAAAGCAGAAAGAATGAGGGAGTACATATGGAAATTAACATTGGTATTATCGCAATTATTGTATTGGCCATTGCCATCCTGGCCATCCTGGCATCCGGTTATGTGAAGGCATCACCGAACAAAGCCTACATCATCTCCGGTATTAAGAGAGAGCCCAAGGTTCTGATCGGACGTGCAGGCATCAAGATTCCTTTTCTGGAGAAGAAGGATGAGCTGATCCTGAAGCAGATCAGTATCGACATCAAGACCAACGGTTATATACCTACCAAGGATTTCATCGGTGTGGATATCGACGCCGTGGCAAAGGTCAGAGTCCTGACCCAGAGAGATGTCACCGTAAATGCGAAGGGTGAAGTCGTGGCAGGTGCGGATGCGAACAAGAGAATCACCACCGAGATGGCCAATGCAGCCATGAAGAACTTCCTGAACATGAACGAGGATCAGATCCGCGATGCTCTGACTGATTCCTTACAGGGTAACATGCGTGAGATCATCGGTACCCAGTGCCTGAAGGAACTGTGTAATGACCGTAAGACTTTCGGTGATGAGGTACAGGCAAAGGCGCAGAAGGATATGAACGCTTTAGGTATCTGGATCGAGTCCTGTAACATTCAGAAGATCGAAGATGAGAACAACCTGATCACTGCTTTGGGACAGGATAACATGTCCCAGATCCAGAAGGATGCTTCCGTTGCAAAGGCACAGGCAGACAGAGATGTGGCCATCGCCAGAGCACAGGCACAGAAGGATGCCAATGATGCACAGGTCATCGCAGAGACCGAGATTGCCCAGAAGCAGACCGAACTGGCGATCAAGAAGGCAGAACTGAAGAAAGAGTCCGATATCAAGAAGGCAGAAGCTGACGCAGCATACAAGATCCAGGAAGAGGAACAGCGTAAGACCGTGGAGATCACCACAGCGAATGCGAACCTGGCCCGTCAGGAGAAGGAACTGGAGTTAAAGGAAAGAGAAGTATCCATCAAGGAGAAAGCACTGGAAGCTGAGGTCAAGAAGACCGCAGAAGCAAACAAATACGCAGCACAGCAGAAGGCAGATGCCGAGCAGTATGAGAGACAGAAGAGAGCGGAGGCCGAACTCTTCGAGATCCAGAGACAGGCAGAGGCTGAGAAGGCAAAGTCCGAGGCAGAGAGATTTGCCAAGGAGCAGGCGGCAGAGGCAGTCAAGGCAGCAGGCCTGGCAGAGGCAGCAGCCGTAGCAGCCAAAGGTAAAGCAGAAGCAGAAGCTATCCAGGCGAAGGCAGAGGCAGAGGCAGCCGGTATCCTGAAGAAAGCGGAAGCTATGAAGCAGTACGGCGACGCTGCAAGACAGCAGATGGAGTTAGATACTCTGAAGGTATACTTCGAACAGCTGCCCAAGATCGCCGAGGCTGTGGCTAAGGGCTACATGAACGTAGATTCCATCAAGATGTTCGGCGGCGATTCCAGCAAGCTGGCAGGCGATATCATGACCACTGTAACCCAGGTTACCGATGGTATCAAGGAGTCTACCGGACTGGACATCAATGAGATGCTGGCTAAGGGATTTGCAAAAGAAACAAAGTCTGAAGAGACTGGTTCTACAGCAAATGCCGATTACCATGAGGTAAAGCCGGAATAATACTTGCGATAAGCGACAGAATGTCATAAACTGAGGGTACAGAGACAAAATAAAAGTCTCTGTACCCTCTTGCTTTTGCGGGCGGGGTATGAAGATGAAAATGGAAAAGGAAGAAAAGATGACAACAGCAGATCCGAAGGCGACAAAAGAAACAGTAGAATTATGGCATTACCTACATGCCGTAGCAGGTAAACAGATCATTACCGGTCAGCACACCCAGACCATTCCCTGCGAAGAGATAGATTACATCAGGCAGGTCACCGGAAAGGAACCGAAGCTGCGGGGCTTTGAACTGCTGGCGTATTCTCCGAATATCAATTATGAAGATGCTTCCCCGGAATGCATCCAGGAAGTGGAAGAAAATAAGGGGACCGTGGAGACGGCATTGCAATGGGCCAGAAAACAGCGGGAAGCCGGAAATGGTGGTATTCTCACCTTCACCTTCCACTGGTTCTCGCCCTTAGGCGGCAGAGACAAGAGCTTCTATACCGAACACACGGATTTTGATGCAAGGGAAGTATTGAAAGAGGGAACCCCAGAGAGAGTGGCATTCTATCATGACATGGATGTGATTGCGGAGATCCTGCGGCGCTTTCAGGAAGAGCGGATTCCCATTCTCTGGCGCCCGTTCCATGAATCCTACGGTACCTGGTTCTGGTGGGGAGCGCAGGGCCCGGAAGTGGCGAGAAACCTGTATCACCTGATGTTCGATTACTACACAGGTGAGAAAGACCTGCACAACCTTCTCTGGGTATGGAACAGCGATATACCAAAAGCCTACCCCGGAGATGAATACGTGGATGTAGTATCCATGGATGTCTACCTCCCGGAGTATCAGGCCACAGACTATGCGAATGCCTACGAGAAGCTGGAGACAGCCACCTCCCGTGACAAAGTGGCTGCCCTGGCAGAAGTGGGCTACCTTCCCGATGTGGATCTCCTGCAAAAAAGCAGAATCCCCTGGGCTTACTACATGACCTGGTCCAAGGAATTCTGCATCAGCGAAAAATATAACAGCGTAGAAAATCTGAAGAAAATGTACGACAGTGAATACGCGGTGACTTTGTGATACGGTCACATTTGCACTTGTTGCAGCTTGGCAATGAGAGCATCCTTTAGAACTTTGGAATAATTGATACCGCAATTATCGCAGGCAGTGTTTAACCATGCCGGAATAGTCAGTGTCTTTTTGACGGCCCTGTCATCATAGGCCCGGGCATAATTATCCAAATTCACACAGATTAGATTTATTAATGCAGTGGGATCGTCTGATTTCACTGCATTAATTGCAGTAGGAGCAGGAAGAACATCGCCGTCTCTCAGGGAAGTGAACAGGTATTGCCCACATGCCTCTTGAGCCATTGCAAAAGCATCGGCAAGATTGTCACCATAAGTGGCAAGATCATTAAGATCGGGAAAAATGACAGAGTATTTCCCATTCGCTTCCGGGTAAAAAATAGCTGGATATATATAATTCATAAGATCACTCCTTTCAAAGGCTGTTCCATATTATTTTAGTCCAGCCTGTTTAAAAATAGAATTAACAACTCGCAAAGGAATATCGCCTCTGTGATTGGGAATGGTTACTTTCCCTGACTTTGAAGGATGTTTGTACTGATGATGAGAAAACCTCTGATATCAGACAAAACCCAGCCATCGTCAAGGATGATTCGCTCTAATTCGCGAAAACGCATGGATTATCTCTCCTTTCTTAAGGCAACACGTATAATACGTGAAGTCAATAAATGTTGGGAAAATTCGCCGAAGAATTGGCGTATTTAGAAGTTTTTAAAATAAGATGAAATAATTGTACCGTGTAACATGAGAGAAAGCAACAAAAATGTTTTTCTCAGAAATTGAAACAAAAGTACTAAAAACAATTTACATAAATCTAAAATATGCTATAATATTTCCGTATTGAGACAAAATATTTGTGAGTTGTAGCCAAAAAATACTACAATTTCACACATATTTCCAATTATCAACAAAAGTAATGGGTGAGAGAGTTTATGGAATTAGGCAGAAAAAAGGTCCGTTTAGGTGAATTACTGGTAAACAGCGGTGTCCTCACGAATGAGCAACTGCAGCAGGCGTTGGATAATCCCGCCCGACAGGGCAAGAAGCTGGGAGAATTCCTCGTAGATGAGGGCATCGTATCAGAGGATGATCTGGCGAAAGCGCTGAGCCGTCAGCTGGATCTGGATATGATCGATCTGCAGAGCACTAACGTGGACAAGGAAGTACTGAATCTGGTACCGGTCAACGTCCTGAAGAAGAACAAGATCTTCCCCTTCGCCTACAAGGAAAATAACTTCAACGTTCTCATGGTCGCCATGGCGGATCCCCTGGATTACAACGCCATCGATGACATCAACATCATCACCAACTTCCAGGTAGAGCCCGTAGTAGCCACCACCCGCAGCATCATGTTGGCCATCGATAAATATTTCGGTCAGGAGGAAGTAACCGAGGCACTGGCAGCCTACGCCAAAGAGAAAAAGCTGGATGTGGTGGAAGACATCGCCACGGAGGAGAACATCAACAGCTCCCCCATCGTAATGCTGGTCAAGGACATGATCGAAAAAGCCGTCCGTCAGCGTGCATCCGATATCCATATCGAACCCATGGAAAATATCATCCGTGTCCGTTACCGTATCGACGGTGCCCTCTATGAGAGAGCGAGATACGGTGTCAATGTATTGTCTGCCATCATCGCCCGTATTAAGATTATCGGCGGCATGGATATCTCCGAGAAGAGAAAGCCGCAGGACGGCCGTATCACCCAGGTGGTAGACCGTGTGGAATACGATATCCGTGTATCCATCCTGCCTACCATATACGGGGAAAAAGTCGTAATGCGTCTTGCCGCGAAGAGTGCACTGAACCGCGACAAGAGCCAGTTAGGCTTCAAACCCTACGAATTAAAACAGTTTGACTATATCCTGAAAAATCCTCACGGTATCATCCTGGTAACCGGACCTACCGGAAGTGGTAAGTCCACCACCCTGTATACCGCACTGAGCGAACTGAATAAAGAAGACGTGAACATCATCACCGTCGAGGATCCTGTCGAGGCCAATATTGACGGTATCAACCAGGTACAGGTCAACACCAAGGCAGACTTGACTTTTGCATCGGCACTGCGTTCCATCCTGCGTCAGGACCCGGATATCATCATGATCGGTGAGATCCGTGACCAGGAGACCGCCAGCATCGCCGTACAGGCGTCCATCACCGGACACCTGGTGGTAAGTACCCTGCATACCAATTCCTCCGCCAGCACCATCACCCGTCTGGAGGATATGGGCATCGAATCCTACCTGATCGCAGATTCCGTCATCGGCGTTATCGCCCAGCGACTGGTACGCAGACTCTGTCCTTTTTGTAAAAAGCCAAAGCAGGCCACCAAGGATGAAAAAGAGTTCATGGGCATGAGGGAAGAGGAAGATGTGACCATCTACGAGCCCTGCGGATGCAGCAAATGTGACAACACCGGCTTCAAAGGCCGTATCGGTGTCTATGAGATCATGCAGATCACTCCGAAACTGAAAACCATTATCAGCAAGCGGGAGGGTGCCGATATCTTAAAAGAAGAAGCATTAAAAGAAGGAATGCATACCCTGCGTATGAGTGCCACGGACTATGTACTGGATGGCACCACCTCCTTCTCCGAGATGGTAAAGGTATCATTTGACGTATAATTCTATAAAAACCGCAATATTTTATAGAAATTTATCAAAATTTATAAAAATTTTTCAAAAACCTGGACCTTTTCAGGACCGGGGCTCGTCTTACATGGTTGGGGAGAAAGTTAAAGATAGAGACGCATTGGAGGGAAGGCACATGGCGACCTATGGCTACAGAGCCATCACAAAGGCTGGAAAAGAAGTAAAGGGAAGTTTGGAAGCGGATAACAAAGATCTGGCAATGGCAGAACTGAGAAGGCAGGAGCTGACCGTTATCGATCTGGGAGAACAGAGCTTCCTGACGAAAGACATCGACATCCAGATCGGCGGATGGCCCAAGGCCAGGGATCTAAGCGTCATGTGCCGCCAGTTCGTCAGCATGACCAAAGCGGGCGTCAGCATCCTCGAATCCCTGAAAATGCTCTGCGAGCAGACAGAGAACAAGAGATTACAGGACGCACTGAAGGAAGTCCGCATCAGCGTGGAAAAGGGTGAGACCCTGGCAGATTCCATGGCAGAGCATCCGAAGGTGTTCCCGGCGATCATGGTGAACATGGTGGCTGCGGGTGAGGCATCTGGTAGTCTGGAAACGGCTATGGAACGTGTAGCTACACAGCTGGAGCGTTCTCATAAGACACAGGCAATGGTAAAGAAAGCAATGATCTATCCTATCGCGGTATGTATTGTTGCTATAATTGTCACAATCGTAATGCTGGTTGTGGTCATTCCTAACTACGAAGATATGTTTAAAGATCTGGGAACGGAATTGCCGTGGATCACACAGTTTTATGTGAACTTAAGCCATGGAATTATCAATTACTGGTTCATTATTATTCCGGTAATTATAGCACTGGTATTTGCTATCCGGGCATTTGCTAAAACCGATGCCGGAAAGCATTTCTTTGGAAAGATTGCCTTGAAGGCACCTTTATTCGGAAAACTGACCACAAAATCAGCATCCTCTATGATGGCACGTACCATGAGTACTCTGCTGGGTGCCGGTGTACCACTGATCGAAGCGGTGGAGATTGTGTCGGGTGTCATGAGTAATATCTATTTTAAGGAAGCAATGGAAGATGCCAAGGAAGAGATCACCATTGGTATGCCGCTATCCAGACCTTTACAGGAGAGTGGACTATTCCCTCCTATGGTATATCAGATGATCCGCATCGGTGAAGAATCCGGTAATACGGAGGAAATGCTGGACAAGCTTGCGGATTATTATGATGAAGAAGTGGAGATGTCCGTACAGTCCCTCATGGCAGCTATGGAGCCTATGATCATTATTGTACTGGCAGTCGTGGTTGGCGGACTGATCGCTGCATGTATGATGCCTATGATGTCTATGTATACGGCACTGGATAACTTATAATCATTTTGGATTATCCGTCCTGTGTAGGGACAGGACGATAATTAATAAATGGGGCGGAAAACTTACTACCCTGAAATTAAAAAACACATAAAAAGGAGAATGTAATTATGAACAAGAAACAGAAGAGTTTAACAAACAAAGGTTTCTCCCTGGTAGAGCTGATCATCGTTATTGCTATCATGGCAGTACTGGTTGGTGTACTGGCACCTCAGTTCTTAAAGTATGTTGAGAGATCCAGAAAATCTACTGATGTTCAGAATGTGGCTTCTATCGTAACGGCATTACAGACTTATGCAGCAGATCCTATGGTTGAGACTGCAAATCAGTTGACTGATGGAGGAAAAATTACACTTACAACTACATCGGTTACTGTATCTACTACAAACTGCACTGGAAATACTGACAAGGCATTGACAGCAGCTGGAATCAGTACAATTGGTTTGAAGTCCGGTAACTGGACCAGTACAGCTGGTGCTGGAATTACCCTTAACGTTGCTGTATCCAATGGAACAATTACTGTTACCTGTGACACAACACTTGATGGTACTAACAATATTCTTACAGGAACCTACAACTAGGTAGTAAGAACAATGAAAGGCATCTGACATGCTCCCAACAATTCTTCTCTACATAGTGATTTTCCTTTATGGAATCGTGATCGGTAGCTTCCTCAATGTGTTGATCTACCGTATCCCGAAAAAAGAGAATATTGTAACGACCAGGTCTCACTGCATGAACTGCGGTTATCAGCTGCGGTGGTACGACCTCGTACCCCTGTTCAGCTACCTGGCGCTGGGAGGCAGATGTCGGAAATGCAAGGCACATATCTCCGTTCAGTATCCCGTCATCGAGGCACTGAACGGAGTGCTGTACCTGCTCGTATTCTGGAAATATGGGATGAGCGTGGATTCCCTAGTCTACTGCTTGTTGTTTAGTGCACTTCTTGCTTTAAGTGTGATTGATTTCAGAACATATGAGATCCCTGTGGGATTTAACTTATTTATACTGGCACTGGGGCTGATCCATGGAGCCTTCCACTATACACAGTGGCTGGATTTCCTGATCGGCTTCCTATGTGTCAGTGTATTTTTGCTTATTCTGTACTATGCGACCGGTGGCAGAGCCATTGGCGGCGGCGATGTGAAGCTGATGGCGGTCTGTGGGCTGTTACTCGGCTGGGAATTGATTATTTTTGCATTTTTACTGGGATGTATCATAGGTTCCGTGATTCATCTGATCCGTATGAAAGTAAGCGGCGAAGGACATGTCCTCGCCATGGGACCGTATCTCTCCGCAGGGGTGGCAATCGCTGTCCTGTGGGGTAATGAATTCTTACAGTGGTATCTGAATTTTTACTTATAAGAAGATACCTGCATTTCGAACATGATTTCAGAAAGTTCTTCAAAGATTCTGCGATGGCGGAAGGCTTTTGAAATACGATAAATACCGGGAAGAGGAAGGGTAGAAATATGGCAATGAACAATCGCGTATTGAGTATTGAGATCGGCAACTCTTTTACGAAGATCTGCGAGATGGACTACAAGGTGAAGAAGCCGAAGGTCTACAAGGTATTGACGGTGGAGACACCGGAAGGCATCGTGGTGGATGGTATGCTGCAGCCGACACAGGAGTACGCAGACCATCTGGTGAATGCACTGGGAACGAACGGCATCCGTACGAAGAAAGTGCTGTTTACCATTTCTTCTACCAGAGTGGCAAGCCGTGAGGTACAGATTCCCAATGTCAAGGCGAGTAAGATCGAGGCACTGGTGAAGACCAATGCCAGTGACTATTTCCCGGTGGATCTGACCCAATATGAGATCGGACATTATCTGGCAGGCGGTCTGGCAGAGAATGGCAAGCTTCGTGTCATGGCTCTGGCCGTACCCAAGGCTCTTTTAAACAGCTATTATCAGCTGGCGCAGATGTGCGGCTGGGAGGTGGAGTGCTTCGACTACAGCAGCAACAGCTTATACCAGATTCTCCGCGATGAGAAGTCCGAAAAAGTTACTATGGTCATCAAAATCGATGAGAACAGCACCATTGTGACCGTGCTTTCCGCCGGTAAGGTGTTATTACAGAGAACGGTGGCTTACGGTGTGCAGGATGCTATTGATACTATGATCGCTTCCGGAGCCTATGCCGTGAACGATCCCATGAGTGCGGTAGAACGTTTCCAGAAGAAAACATGTCTGAACAGAGTACTCCATCAGGGAGACAAAGTCTGGGAAGAAAATGCCGGACGCTGGGAAGATGAGGATGCCGGTAATGTGGAGGTCACAGCAGCAAGACAGAAGATCACCGCTTCCCTGGAGCCTCTGATCGTGGGTGTGAGCCGTGTCATTGACTTCTATGATTCCAGGAACAGTGAAAATCCCATTGAAAAGTCCTATGTTACCGGTCTGGGCGGCAGCTTCAGCGGCATGAGCAAGCTGTTCACCAACTGCCTGGAGCGCAAGGTACATACCCTGTCCGAGATGGATGACAAGATCGGCATGAGCAAGGCCATCCGTTCCACCAGACCCGCAGCCTATATTTCCTGTCTGGGTGCGGTACTCGCCCCCGTGGGACTGATCGACAAGAGCACCCAGAAGTCCAAGGGACTGACCGTAGTCAGCGGCACGAACTATACCTTCGTCAGTGTGGCGGTACTGGTGTTGGGCGTGATCCTGTCCATCGCCATGGCAGCCACCTCTGTGACCAGGTACCTGGGAAATGTGGCGCAGAATGTGTATCTGCAGAACCGGGTACAGGAGCTGCAGCCGGCACAGGCAGTATACAACGATTATCTGGCGGCAGAAGCCCAGTATGATAAATACACATATTTATATGCTTATACCCAGACTCCCAATGAGAATCTGGTGGAGTTCATCAATGAACTGGAACAGATCCTGCCGGACAGCTTCTATACCAACAGCTTCAGCTCCGACCAGACCGGCATCAGCATGTCAGTGACGGTGGAAGGGAAAGCAGCGGCAGCCCGTACGATTCTGAATATCCGCAACATGCAGAGCATTGATGATGTAGAGATCAGCAATATTACGGACAGCAAGGATGAGACCGGCACGTCCATAGTGACTTTTTCCATTACCGGAAGCTATAAGGATCTGACGGATGAGACCGAAGAGAGCGGTGAGGCACAGACCGGCACCCAGACAGCACAGTAGGAGGCAGCGGAAGATGAAGGTTAAGAAGAGTGAAATTCAGCTTTTGATCGCAGTGATCGGTGTTCTTATTGTTGTGTGTACGTATTTTCTGGTATATTCCAGTTTTAATGAAAAATCAGATGCCCTTGAGGCACAGAATGTAACGTTATCATCCCAGGTGGCAACGCTGGAAGCCTTAGACCAGCGCAAGGCAGACTACATTGAGGCTACCGGGAAGATGCAGTCCTATATCACGAATTTTGAGAACCGTTTCCCGGCAGATATCTTACCGGAAGACAGCATTATGATGGTAAAGACATTGGAAGATTATACTCGTACCGAGGTGGCAAATATTGCATTCGGTTCCGAAGCAGAGGTGGTGTATACTCCTGCAGCGGATGCGGCAACGACGACTGCGGATGCAACAGCTGCCACGGATGTAGCAGCAGCCGATGCTGCGGCAGATACCACAGCAGCTGCCGCAACGACGGCAGCAAGTCCGGTATCTACGGACGGTACTGCTTATGCAGATACCCATATGTATGAGGTACCCCTGAGCATCAGCATTTCCTGCACCTATGACGATTTCAAGGGACTGGTAAGATACATTTACAATCAGCAGGAACGCGAGAGCATCCAGGGCGTCAGCATCAGCTACAACGAGACCGACGGAATGCTCACCGGCAACATGACCATGAACACCTATTATCTGCTGGGAACCGATAAGGTATACAGTTCACCTTACATCCCGGATATGCAGATGGGCGTAGACACTATTTTCGGAAACGTGGAATAATAGATTTGCAATCATAGCAGTATACGACTGCTTGCAGGCAGGATACTGCTATGATTAGCAAATCAAACAACCATGAGCAGGGAGGACGATAGTCCGGAGTGCGAATGGTTGTCCGGTTTCGGGAGCACGGAGTGCGGAGAAAACGGTATTAGTCATAGCAGGGAGGATGCCTCACATGCAGGAACGCACGGAGAGAAGACAACTGAATAACGAAGGCTTTTCTCTGATTGAACTGCTGATTGCCATCGTGATCCTGTCGATCATCGTTGTGCCGCTTTTGCACAGCTTTGTGACTTCTGCCAGAACCAATGCCAAGTCCCGCAACACCATGCATGCCACGGCCATCGCAGAGGATGTCATGGAGCAGTTTGAGGCACATACACTGGAGGAGATGGCAGACACCTATGAGACGGTCACTCCCACTGATTTCACTAACAATGTGCAGAGAGATGTCTCTCTGGATGTGGACGGAGACGGCGCAGCAGAAGATGGTATCTGGCAATATACCTTCCGGGATGAGAAGACGACTTCGGGCACCTATGATGTAGTGGTGACACTGGATCCTAACGGTTACACGGCACTGAATGAGAAGGATATTGTAAATATCCAGAACCTGGCAGGCAATCTGAATGCGGTATATTCCGAATCGGAAGATGCCGCACAGGAGGCTTACGGTTATTTTGAAGCGTATTCCGGCGGCAGAGACGTTATGGAGATTGCCAGGAATACTACCAAGACCATCGAAATATCCATAGACAGCAGCCGCATTTTACTGGATCTGGGAGACGGAGAGAGTGTAGAGACAGATGTGTATCTGGTGACGGCCTCCACAGTCTATCATTGTAATTCCGCTATCCTTACGGGCATCAGCGGAGATTATCCCCAGAACGGCTCGGATTATGTGATCTTTTCCAATGAAGAGGCGGTAAGAGCCAAAGCAGCGGAGCTTAAGAAGGAGAAGGAGAGCGGGAATCCGGTGGATGCAGAGGAGATCATTTCCCAGCTGGCCAATATCATTGTGTGCCTGCAGCCCAGAGTGGAGGCATCCCAGAGTGCGGTGACTTCTGCGGTAGACAAAGTGATCGTAAATAACCCGAAGAATGTACAGACGAATCTGTTCCTGGTGGAGCAGACTCCGTCAGCGGAGAGAATAGACAGCTTCACGGACGAAAGCACCGGTTTTAACCCGTATTCCTCCTGGAACAACAATTACAAGGCGGCATTTGAACTGCGGGAGACCTGGCCGGGCTGGATGTCCTCTGCCGGAGCCAGCATTGATTCCGCCTGCAGACTGCGGACGAATCTGATAGACCGCAGCAATACGGAATACATTTTCAATGATCTCAGCGTGTCCGGTGCGGCAGGAAATGCTGTCGGAGATGTGGCGAAGGATATTATGGGTGCGGACGGCGGTCTGACACCGACGGAGCGACGCAACCGTATCTATGACATGCGGGTACAGGTGTACAGCAGGGATACGATCGGTGTACAGTCCCCTGTGCTTACCATGACGGGAACCGTGATCGAGTGATCCGTCAGGCACAGGACAGAGAAGATACCGGAAGGAAGACGAGAAAAATGAAGATATGCGGAAGAAATCCCAAAATATTTTCAAGGGTAAGACAATTCCACAGACGAACGGACAATAAGGGCTCAGCAATGGTCGTTGTGATCATTGCCATGGCCTTTATTGGCATTTTAGCCAGTGTTTTGATGTATATGTCACTGCTGAACTATCAGATGAAGGTGAACAATCTCAAGGCGAAGGACAACTTTTACTCCGCAGAGACTGTGCTGGATGAGATCCGGACGGCTATGGGAGAGCGGGTGTCCGCTTCAGTCGGAAGTGCCTATGAACTGGTTCTGAAAAATTATGAGGCAACCTCCGCAGAGGAGAAGCAGAACAAACTGAGATATTATTTCCTGAAGGATATGCAGGATTATTATGCAGTGACAGGAAGTATGAATATCAACAACTATGATCTGACCAAGCTGTTCAACAGCCTGTCTTCGGAGATAAAGCGGGGGACGGTGCTAGAGACATTGAATGACTCCGGGGAAGTAGTGTACCGGATGGCTCTGGACAGCAGCGGCAGTCTGAAGGTATATGTAATGACAACGGATCCGGTGACGGGCAACAAGGAGAGAGTGGAGACCACGGATATTCCTACCGGACGTTTTCAGTTGTACACCGATGGACTTTCCTTCTGCGGTCTGAAAGTGACTTATACGGATACCGATGGCTATGTGTCCGTGATCCAGACCGATATCCGGGTGAAGATGCCGGATATGGATTTTGCGCAGGCAGTGACACTTCCCTCCATTACGGGGATCTCCATGGTGGCGCAGGAGAATATTCAGGCACTTCCTTCTGATTCCACGCTGATCAGTAAAAATGTCATTGGCGGCAGCTTTTATGCGGAACGTTTTATCGTGGGCAGCGAAGAGTCCGGCAAGGGTAACGGTGTGACGGTGGAATGGAAAGAGACCACCGGCAATGAAAACGAAGACAAGCGTATGGTGATGGCTTCCGATTTATATCTGGGAGAAGGAGCCACACTTACCACAGATCAGTACGGTGAAGTATGGGCCGGTTCCATTGCCATGAACGGAGGGATTCCGGGCAATACGGGAAGCAACGGAACGTTGAGCTTTCAGGGAAACAACGTATATGTGGCCGGAGACCTCAGGATGACCGGGGAACGGAATGTATTTACCGCCGGAGCACAGATCGACGGAGAATATGCCGGACAGTATATCGGCTTCGGTAATGGAAAGGGCGTGGACAGCAGCGCCATTCTGGTCAACGGCACGGATACGGAGATCTATCTGAATGAATTGAAGAATCTTACGCTGGCGGGAAATTCTTACATTTCTCTGACGAAAGCCAAGGATGGCATTACCGGCGAGGATGGTGTGAGCAACACCGGAGTACAGGATGTGATGATGGGACAGTCTATCGCTGTGAAGAGTGACCAGCTGGCTTACCTCGTTCCGGCGCAGTGTATCGGCGTGGATGCTTCCGGCAAGACCGTGTTAAACGGTGCCAGCAACCCGATCACGTTGGAGCAGTATAAGGACAAGATCAGGGACCAGGCGGATGTAACGGAAGTGGCATTGAATATTCCGTCCGCTACTCTGAATGGTCATACGCTGGCCGAGTACGGACTGACCCAGAACAATATCCAGAAGATTTTCAAGCGGATCAACAGCAAGATCACGCTGGTGTATTATTATGTAAGCTTTGACAGCACCTCTGATACCGCGAGAGCCAATGCCAACCGGTATTTTCAGGATTATTACGGTGCCAACCAGCAGACCATGGAAGCCTATACCGGTCTGTATACCAAAGCCATTCAGGTGCGTGGACAGCAGAACGGAGCGTATATCATGCATCTGGCAGGCAATGTGGCCATGTATGACAGCAGTGCGGCTGCGGGAAGTCAGGAGAAGCTGTTGGATGCCACACTGACCAGTGATGGTGCCAATGCAGGATATCAGGCACTTTTGGCATCGGATCAGTTGAAATTCCAGGCATTGTCCAAGAAGATGATCGATGTCTATGAGCAGCTGCTTCCTTCGGAGAAGACGGATGCAGCCAATGCTTATACCAATCTGGTAAATGAAGGGGAGATAACGACCTTCCATGCTGTATTAAACGGTAGTACCGGAAATAAGGTGGAGTCAAAATATTTCGGCAATACCACAGGAAGCCTTGCGGAGCAGGGATATAAGGCAGTTATCGTAAAGGGTGATTATACCTATCCGGAAGCCGGATTCGGCGAGTTCAGTGGACTGATCATTGCTACCGGAGATGTCAAAGTGACAAAGGAATTCCAGGGAACGATCCTGTCCGGCGGAACGATCACGCTGGATCAGAATGTCAATGTGGAACCTGACCGGGATGCGGTGCTTCATGCCCTGACCTATTCCAGAACGATCGTAGATGCTGCCGGTAAGACACAGGAATATCATGTGGTAGATTTTTTAAATGGCGGAGACGGTTACCTGAGCAGTAACGGTAAGTCCTATAAGAACAGTGATATAAATCTGGGAGATTTGATAGTTTATGAAAACTGGCAGAAAGAATAACAACAGTGGTTTTTCCCTGGTGGAGCTGATCATTGTCATTGCGATCATGGCGGTGCTGGTGGGTGTGATGGCCACATCCATTACATCCCTGACCGGCAGGAAAGTCCGGAAATGTGCGGACGAAATTGTGACAACACTGGAGCGGACCAGAGTGCTGACCCTCGGAAAAGAACAGAATCGGGTGGAATGCGTTATCAGCTATAATGATACGACCAAGGAATATACGGCACAGATCCGGCAGGGAGATGTGGAGGTATCCAACAGGGTACTGGGAAAAGAGCCTATTGATATCAAAGTATATTTTGAGGGGGATTCCACGGGATATTCCCTGACGGAACTGAAAGGATCCGACAGCCTGTTACCTTATGTTTCATCTTCAAATGGGCTGCATCTGGTGTTTAACCGTGCATCCGGGGCCTTTGAGAAGGATACCTGTACGGCAAACAATGTGTTGAAGGAATATTGTCAGAAAATCGTCGTAAGCAACGGAACGAGAAACATAGAAATCACAACGGTCGGCAAGACTGGTAAGATCCTGACGAAGTAAGGAGGTTGACCATGGGTATTGGAAAGAAAGGATTTACTCTGGTAGAGATCATCGTATCTCTTGCCATCATGACCATAGTAGCTGGTGCGGTGGGAGCATTCGTGGTCGCCGGCAACAATTCCTATATGCGGGGGAACAAGGAACTGACCCTGCAGGAAGAAGCCCAGCTGACCGCCAACCAGATGATCGATCTGATCATTGATGTGGAGAAGGGTATCAGCTTTTCCAATCTGACAGATCAGGAAGCGGTTGATGTTGATGGCAATGTGGCAAAAGACGTTAACGGCATGGAAGTAACCAATGCCAGTGTCAGCGAGCTGCGTCTGATCAATAATGACAACAGCTATATGATCCGCTGGCAGGGGGGTGCCGGAGCGGATTATGCCGATGCCAATCAGGTATATCTTTACGAGGTAACAAATACTAAGGACGGCGAAGGCAAAGTTGTGGTAGGAGATTTTGACGCGGCTAAGCCCGCACTGATGGCAGAGCATGTCAGCAGTTTCAGCGTGGACCTCAGTGAACTGGATAAGCGGAAAGTCGTTCTGAATATGACCTTTACCTATCAGGACAAATCCTATGATATTTCCGAGACCATCAAGTTAAGAAATGATCTGAGCTCCGAACCGTCCAGTATCTATTCCTGGATCAGCGGCATCCGTATCATTCCCGAGCACGCAGATCTGAAACAGGGACAGGCTTTCGTCTTCGATTACGAGATCACCGGAGACGAGGAAGCCATTGCTCAGGGCGTGACCTGGGCCGTAAGTTATCAGGATGGCAGCGCATGTAAGAGTACCATCAGCGGTAACGGTAAACTGAGTGTGGCAGCGGATGAGACCATAGCAGAGAATATTCTGACAGTAACCTGTACCGCCGTAGCGGATCCTACCATAGCGGCAACGGCTACCGTAACGGTACAAAAGCATATGGTGGATTCTCTGGACATAGAACCGAAAGATGCTTCGGTGATTCAGGGGGGACAGCCTGCAGTACTCTTATACTATGGAAGGAACAGAAGAGGCTAAAAATGCCGGGGTGACCTGGAGCGTGGCAAGAGTGGACGCAACTGGACTTAAGGCAGGAACCACGATAAATGGGAGCGGTCTTTTGACGGCTGACAGATATGAGCCGACCGGAACACTTGTGCTACAGGTAACCTGTACTTCCGTGGCGGATCCCGGAATGTCTGCATCCACAAAGGTATCGGTATTACCCTATACCAACATTGACGGAAAATATGATGCAACACTGATTGCCAGGAATCTGACCACATATGATTTTACCGAAGGAAGTACGGAAAAGATCGGTTATAAGGCATTGATTGAATGTCTGCCGTCCTGGGCGGATTACAGAAATGGTTATCCACAGATTGAGTGGAGTGTGGTAGATGATTATGCCAATAATTACAAAATAACCGGTTTGACAGATTCTGATGGTCGACAGTTCCAGGCAGAACTGGAATGTGGAAATATGACGGATACGGTAGTACGTGTACGTGCGGTGATAGCTTTATCAGCAGATATTAAGATTACCAGAGAAATCGATATTACAATCCCTCCCCTGAAGACGGTTGTAAACGCGAAGGAACCGTATATTTACTCCAGTCAGTTTGTATTAAACCGTAATGGAAAAATTAATTGCGAGATTCGAAATTATAAAGGGGAAGTAAATTGGAGATTTGCAGATATTCCCAGTGAGCTGAATAATGATTTCAAGGTATGGAACGGAATACAAAAATCATATCAGGTCGGTTTTGAAGTCTATGACGGAGCATATGATAATGTTCATCAGGAAGGCTATCTGACAACAGAAAATACGGGAGAATCTACAGAGATAAGAGCACTTAGCTATATTTCCTGGGATACCGAATATCGTCTGAAGCTTCAGGCATGGAGCCTGGATGATTCCACATTAGTGGCCGAAACGGTAATACTGGTGCCGGTAGTGGATATCTTATTTGCCAATGATCAGCATGTGATTACGGTGCTGAGACCTACCTGGACGAATCGTTATGATCTGCATGCGTATGGTTTTGAGTCTGGAAGAGAGAAAGGACATAGAGCAGCAAAACTGGCAGGATATTTCCAGGGAGAACTTCCGTTGGATTCCAACACGAAATTTGCAGAAATTGATAATATGCATCTTCCTTTTTCGCAGGTACAGTTTGATATTGGCGCACATGAAGAAAATGATTATTTAATTATGACCATTTATGATGAACGATATCCGGATCATAAGAGAAATCTTTTACTGGAAGTAGAGAAGAATCCGGAGTGGTGGGAATGGAAGGATAATAAATGACCATGAATTGGAAACGCAATTCAAAAAAGTATATAGCAGGAATCCTCACCATAGCTTTGGCCGTCGGAGCCGGTCAGAGCTATGGCTCTATGGAGGTCAGTGCGCAGGAAAGAACCCTTCCGGGTATTGAAAAACTGGTACAGGATACGGTAGCTTCTTCTGATGGTACTTTCCATATTCTGGAGATCGTTCCGTCGAAGGAAAATGCCACGATCGGCTATCTGGCAGGCGGCGAGGAGCCGGTATCTGAGGGCAGAAAGCTTTCCGAGATGCCGTCAGCCACAGAGCGCCAGACAGCTATGGACAGTCTGGATGCTGCAAAGTTTCCGACGACAGGTCCGGTTACTTTTTCTGCCTACAGCGAAAGCACCGGAGCTTCCAGAACCGAGGACGTAAGAGGACGCTTTGTATTCCGACAGGACGGATCCGGCAGATACAATTACCAACAGATCGATGCGGTCTATCGTGAGATTGCCAATGGGGAGACGGTGGCAGCAGGAGAACGTTATAACCGATACAGTGCATTGGAGGCCGCCGGAGACAGTAACCGGGATGCCAAAAGCGTGACCCCGGTATTTTCCCATAGATCTACCGGAGGAAGCAACGGACTGGAGACTACGATTATCAATGGTTCAGACAGCACCAGGGGATATGCGCAGGGCTTATATGCAATTTCGGAGACGGATCTGGCCGCTATTGATAAAACGAGTTTTCAGGCAAAAGATTATGTGGGAAGGACAATCTATCAGAAGATAGGTACGGGTGAGACTGCAGTTTATACCTATCTTGGACAGATTGTATACGGTACCGATGCGGCACTGCCGGATGGATTAAAGACTACGTCCAGAGGGGTATCCGGAAATGATGCAGGTACTGCTGTGCAGGCACGCACGACATCCGGAGGAGATGCGATAGCAGCCTATTCTGCCGGAGATATTACCCAGAATCTCTACATCCTGGATCATGCACAGCCGGATAGCGCACAGCTTTGGGCAAAATGGGATGATGTTTCGAAGGCATATACATTTGAGACCATAGCCAGTGCCTATCTTGTGGATTTCACAGCAAATGATAACGGCGACTATTATGTATCTGCAATGACAGTAAGTGACAAAAACGGTGATTACCGTCTGATCGATACCTATCGTAAGGATGAGGCCGGCAGCTACACTATGGTGACACCGGGTTCCCTTCAGGTTACTTACAAGGGGGAAGCGGGCTTTGACACCGCCAACAGCTATGATTTTGTAGGGGATGACAGAGAGGATGCTACGGAGACTATTGCCTATAACGGCGGTTTCTACAACAAAGAATGGTTCAAGAAAAATGTCCTGAATCTGTCCGGTACCAGTCGTTATGAGAGTGGTACAGCCACCGGAGACGATATCGATACACTGAAGATCGAAGTGACAACACTTACCCTGCAGGAACTGGCTGATCTGGCAGATGCTTCCATTACAGCGGAGGATTCTTATTGTGGAATTGATCTGGCAGATGTGGATCTGTTCTATTTTTCCGGTCAGGGAAATTACGGGGCAGAGCCGTCCAATATGGTCTCTGCGGCAACCGTGATCGCAAAGCTGGCATTTGGCGTGGACGGCAGCGGGATCAGAACCGCTGCAGCCAGAGTGCCGGTGATCATGGATTATAATTTTTATGCCAAGAACAGCACCCAGAGCAATGAAGTGTTGACGAAACTGGCATTGACTCTGCTGCAGGTGTCGGATGACAATGTGGCAACCGCAATCGCAGGTCAGGGAGATTCCTATTGGGAAAATGTAAGTGTCGATACGCTGAAAAGCGCGGCAGAGGGAAATATCAGATCCTATGCGTCTGCAATGCAGGCGGCAAATGCGGATACCCTGACGTTGGATACCTTGAAGGAATACCTGAACGAAAATGTATACCTGAACAACGACAGTTCCAAAGCTTATGCGGCAGAGGATTATCTGACGGATCTGAAGTCAGATACGACAAGAGCATGGATCTACACGGATGTCCTGAAAGAGATCCGCTACGAGAATTTTCTGATCACACAGGAAAATGCCACGGCGGTCACTTTGAATGAAGAGATCAGCAAAGCTTCCATCACCAGATATATTATGAACTGGTATCTGCACAGAAGCCAGGTAAAGGACAGCCTTGCGATATTGGATCTGGAGCCCTGTTATGATTTCGGAACTGGAGCTTTATCTGCAGATTCCGTGAAAGGATTTCTGGGGCAGAGCAGTTACGGTGGAAGGATTTCCATTACCCAGATGGCTTCCGCAGAGTTCATTGGCAAGATAGAGGATCTCAACGATCGATATGATATGATCTATGTGGGTGCCCGCACCGGAACCATGAATGTGAAAAACAATCAGACCGTTTACAATGACAGTTCCATGAATGGGCTGATCTATACGCATATCGGGGATCTGTATGATTATAAGGATGAATCGGATGATAACAAGAACCGTCTGAAGGATGATTCCCTGAGTCACACTTCCAATCAGTACCGTGGCCCGGGAAACGATATGAACTCCACCAGAGAAAAGGAGTTCGAGCAGTATATTTCCGCCGGGTATCCGGTAGTATTTGCGAATGCACTTCTGACGGGAATTGACGGTAAGGTGAGTGCCAATACGGCAACAGTGGACGAAAGTTCCTATTTTTACCAGTTGATACAGTTTGCCTTGTCCACGGATGAAAGCGGCAATTACAAATACTGGCAGGAGAATGTATTTGCGGAGAGTCAGCTAGTACCCGGAGCAGCAGAAAAGGCGGCGGATGACAGCAAAGAGGCGCTGGCTGCCGCAAAGGCGGCAAAGGAAGCAAGAGAAGAGAGACAGAGAAACTTTGGCAACCATCTGAATCTTTCCAAACTGCAGATCGAATGGGTGAAAAATCTTGGGGAAGATTATATTCCTACAGAGCTGCATTACAACGGGGACGGTATCAACGATGCGTTCCTGAAGATGACGGACGGTAAGTTCTATCTGCAGTATATTTTTGCTCTGTCCAATGATGCGGCTGCCTCCCAGGTGAGCACGACGTATGATTGCAAGCTGTATATTGATAAGAACTCCGACGGTCGCTTTTCCGGTTCCGATGTGATCGGGCAGACACTTTCCTCCACAGAGGAGCTTGCCGGACTGAATCTGTATGTCAGATCCGGGCAGGAATGGAAGGAAGTGGCGAAGAATGACGGTGGCCATTACGAGCTGCGCACCGGATATACCTATAAGGTAGTCAGAGTGCTGCCGGATGATTATCAGGGAGTATTGCCCTGGAAGATGATCTTCTTTGATAATTCTGATGCACTGGTGAGAACCGCAGTGTCCGGTTATACGGCAGTGGACAGAGGTTCCAGAGTGGATATTCAGGTATTGCAGCTGATGTCCGACAGAAAAGCATCTAATGACAAGACACTGTGGAATCTGGAAAGTGACAGTGATGTAAAGTCACTGTTAAGCGGTATCCGGGAATTTAATGTATCTATTGATTCCGTGAAGACTTCAACTTTTATCAACGGATTGATTTCAGACGATCAGTTGAAAAAGCTTAAGACCGATGAACAGAAGTCTGAGGCTTATTACAATGCGGCATACAATACTTTCCAGCAGTACGATATGCTGATCCTGGGATTCGGAGACAACTATCAGTTCGGAAGCAAGGATCAGAGCCTGAAGAACATGGCAGTATCCGAAGCCATCCGTGATTATATCGAAGATGGTAAGAGTGTCCTGTTTACCCATGACAGCAGTTCTTATATCAACAGTAAGGCCGGTAGCGGTAAAGGCTGGTACTGGGGCTACGAGTTCAACAAGACCATGCGTGCGGCGGTAGGGCTGGATCGTTATGGTGCGTTGCTGGAATATTATGATGACCAGAGGAACAATTCCAGTTTATCCGATGCCCAGAGAAAGCGTTATGATGCTTATTACAATATTCTGGACACGCAGTACAATTACGATACGGCATGGAAGCCGGGAACGGACCGGAGCAGTGATCAGACGGTCGGAAATATCGAGGGTACGACCAAATATACGACAGTCCGTTATGTGCAGAATCGGATCAATGCGATCCTGCGGAAAGGAACGTCTTATACGAGCTTCTGTTTCCCGATTCGCAATTCTCTGTTTTATCAGGGTATGGATAAGACAACGAACTCTCAGGGGCAGATCACGGTGCTGGGAGATTACAAGGAATTCGGAGACGGTGCCGGTCCTGATATGATCGTTTCGCAGGTAAATCAAGGACAGATCACTAATTATCCTTATCAGATCACTACAGAAGAACAGCAGACTCTGACAGTGGCGGCAACACATTATCAGTGGCTGCAGCCGAACATGGAGCTGGATAAGGACGGAGACGGCAAGAATGATATTGTGGTATGGTATTGTCTGTCCGACCTGTCCGACAATGCCAAGACCAGAAAGTCGCAGACCGAGTGGAACAACGGATGGGGCAACGACAATGGCGTGAATCTGTATAATGTCAGCCCTAAAGATGTGGTAAATAATTATTATATTTACAGCATGGGTAATGTCACGTATTCCGGTGCGGGACATACGGAGCCCACGGGAATGGCGGAGAAGAAGCTGTTTGTGAACACCATGGTAGCGGCTTACAATGCAGGAACCAAGGCACCTTCCGTATTTTTCCGGGATGACAACGGCAACACCATTGACTCCGTATATATGATGTATGATGCTGCCAACAAGATGATCCTGGATCGAAGCAATAAGATTCAGGTGGATTTCAAGGCTACCGATTACAACATCCTGTCTTCAGCAACGGAGATCCGGGTAGAGTTCTTCAAGGAATCCACGGATGCGGATGCCATAGAGATCGCATATGGCAAGGACAAGCTGAAGGTGAAGCCTCTGACCGGGCTTACGGTAATGAATTCCGCAGGAACAGCAGTGGATGCACATGTGATCACCGGTGGAGACAATCACTTTACGGAAGGTGGAAAGGACTATTATGTCACAGGTACGTCGTATTATTCTGTGACCAGTGACGGTGTATACACGCTGGCATTCCCTGCATCGGAGATGGGCCTGTTCTCCGGCAGCGGCAAGATGACGCTTAACGATCAGGATGCCGCCACCATCTACATCCGGGCGACAACCGTTTACGACAACGGAGCCAAGCGGACCGAAGGCGCTGTTAAGAGCCTGACGGTCAGCGCAGCGGAGCTGTTTGAGCTGGATTAAAGGATTTGCGGGCGACGCAGAAAAGACAAATTGCACAAAGAGCAGGGCTGTGGAAAAGTACCAATTTCCACAGCTCTGTTTTTGTATGGTTTTTTACCTGCAATTTTCTTGCAGAATCGATATGCATGTGCTATAGTAATCACATCTTAAGAAAGTCTATATAGGCAATATTCTGAAAATGCTTTAATGCGTAGGTGCAGTCGATGGCGGATCGCCGCAAATTCATGGATTGACAGAACAATCGGACAGGGAGAAAACTATTGGAAACAAACGATATTGTGACGAAAAATTTTGAAAGCTATGCGGATGTGGCGGCGGACATTATTAATGTTCTGTTACATGAAGGGAGAAGAAGGGTTAAAGATTATGAAATGTTGTCGGCGGCTACTGAGAGTCTTTACTTGGATAAAGAAAATGGATTGCGAAATCAATTGGAAGATGTAGCAAAGTACCATGTGGTAAATGGGGTGCCTAAGGTATTGTATTTATTTGCCAATCAGACAAAGGTGGATAAGGGCATGGTATTGCGCAAGGCCGGGTATGCAGGTGGAGAATACCGCAGACAATATGAAAAACAAAATCCGAGCCTATATCCTGTGATAGAAATTGTGTTATACTGGGGAAAGAGCAGGTGGAAGGGGGATGCAGTTTGCACCGGTTATTTGATGAAGAAGGGGCGACTGCAGATATTATATGGAAGTATGTAGATGATGTACAACTTCATGTTTGGGAAATGCGTCATTTACCCAGAGAAATACGAGAGCTTTTTCAAAGTGATATGAGAATCATCGTGGATTATCTTGCAGAGGGAGATAGCTATCGGTCGGACCGAAAAGTGATTCATAAAGAAGCAACAGTTAAGATGCTACGGGTATTATCCGGAGATACAAATGTTGATGATACCGGAGATGCATTAAAAGAAATGGGAATCAAAGAGGAGGATGAGATCAGGGTGTGTGAATTATTTGATCAGTATACAAGAAAAGGGATTGCACAGGGAATTTCGCAGGGGATTTCTCAGGGAGTTGCGCAAGGGATTATTATAATGTGCAAGGATTTTAATACCAGTTATGAAGAAACTTTACAAAAGGTGAGACTGAAACTGAATATCTCAGAGCAGGAAGCTGAGAAAGAAATGAAACTTTATTGGTAAATATGGAATAGAAACTTGACTTTTTCTATGTACTATGATAAATATATACTATACCTACTGGAACAGTAGGAAATATAAAGGGAATAATATAGTATACATAGACATAGGAGGAGAAAAAGATGGCATTTGCAGCAGAGACCATATGTGTCCAGGGAAGTAATGAGAGAAAGGATCCGTTCGGCGCCATCAGCATGCCCATTTATCAGAATGCGGCGTATGCGCATCCGGGACTGGGGAAGAGTACGGGATATGATTATTCCCGCTGCAGCAACCCCACCAGAGACGAAGTGCAGAAGACGGTTGCTCTGTTGGAACAGGGAACAGAGGCACTGGCATTTTCTACGGGAATGGCGGCAATCACTGCAATGATGGAAATCTTTTCTCCCGGAGATCATCTGATCGCTACCGATGATCTGTACGGCGGTACGTTGAGACTGTGGAACATGATCAGTCACAAGAATGGTATTTCCGTGGATTGTGTAGATACTTCCAACGTGGATACGGTGAAGGCAGCGTTGCGCCCGGAGACAAAAGCTATCTATCTGGAGACACCGTCCAATCCGATGATGAAAGTAGCGGATATTCAGGCAATTGCAGATCTTGCGCATGAGAATGGATGCCTGTTGATCGTGGATAACACATTTCTGTCTCCTTATTTCCAGAAGCCGTTGACATTAGGAGCTGATATCGTGGTACACAGTGGAACCAAATATCTGGAAGGACATAATGATACTTTGTCCGGTTTTCTGGTGGTGAAGGATAATGCTCTGTATGACCAGCTCTATAATATCTACAAGACTACAGGAGCCTGTCTGTCTGCGATTGACAGCTGGTTGTTACTCCGCGGTATCAAGACACTGGCAGTCCGCATGGAACAGCACCAGAAGAATGCTCTGGCCATCGCACACTGGCTGGAACAGAGACCGGAAGTGGAAGAAGTCTATTATATCGGACTGGATTCCAGACCGGATAAGGAGCTGATTGACAGACAGTGCAGCGGCTATGGCGGAATGATTTCTTTCCGATTGAATTCTGCGGAGAAAGCTGTTAAAATTTTGGAGAGCGTAAAGCTGATCCGTTTTGCAGAAAGCCTGGGAGGCGTGGAAAGTCTTCTGACCTATCCCATGAAGCAGACCCATGCAGATGTACCTGTAGAGGTCAGGGAAACTCTGGGTGTGGATGAAAAGCTTTTGAGAATGTCTGTTGGTATTGAGAATATTGATGACCTGCTGGCAGACTTGGAGCAGGCCTTTGCCTGAGTGGGGTTGACTGGTATACATAGTAATTTAGCCAGTTCCGCGGAAAGTTTCACGGAAGTCCCACAACAGACGCAACGAGTCAGGACGTGCAGAAGGTCCTGGTAGAATAGGTACGATTGACAGAAAAATTTAACCTGCAACTTGGGGCCACAGGCAGAAAGCTTGCAGGTTGTCGAAAGGTAAGAGGATTCGTATGGCTACATACAACTTTGATAAAATTATAAATCGTAAGGGAACGAACTGCCTGAAGTACGACTATGCCGTGGAGAGAGGCAAGCCTGCGGATGTGCTGCCACTGTGGGTCGCAGACATGGACTTTACAGTATCGGAGGAGATTACGAAAAGCCTTCACGCGGCGGTAGATCATGGAATCTACGGATACACCCAGCCTAAGGATGCTTATTATAATGCCATAACCAATTGGATGGAAAAAAACCATAATTGGAAGACGAAGAGAGAGTGGATCATGAAGACCCCCGGTGTGGTATTTGCACTGGGTGCAGCGGTAAAAGCTTTCACAAAGCCGGGAGATGCGGTCTTGATCCAAAATCCGGTGTATTATCCCTTTACCAATATCATTAGGGACAATGACCGTAGGGTGATTGATAATACATTGGTATACGAAAAAAGGGTAACTGAAGGAAAGTCGCAGTACAGCATAGATTATGAAGACTTCGAGCGCAAGATTGTGCAGGAGAATATAAAACTGTTTATCCTGTGCAATCCTCACAATCCGGTGGGAAGAGTATGGAACAGAGAGGAACTGCAGTATTTGGGAGAGATCTGCCTGCGCCATCATGTGATCGTAGTCAGTGATGAAATTCACAATGATTTTGTATATCCCGGATTTGAGCATACGGTGTTTGCCAATGTGGATCCCCGTTTTGCGGAGTTCACCGTGACCTGCACCGCACCCAGTAAGACCTTCAATCTGGCAGGCTTACAGATTTCCAATATTTTTATCTCAAATGAGACATTGCGGGAAGCATTCCAGAAGGAAATCGACAAGACCGGATACGATGAGCCGAATGCGTTGGGAGCGGTAGCCTGCGAGGCTGCATATCGTGGCGGACAGGAGTGGCTGGATCAGTTGAGAGCTTATCTGCTTGAGAATCTGAACTTCCTGCGAGCATATCTGCAGGAGAAAATTCCACAGATTCATCTGGTAGAGCCGGAAGGTACTTATCTGGTATGGCTGGATTGCAGTGAACTTGGGATTTCCGGCAAGGAACTGGATCAGTTTATCGTAGAGAAAGCGGGACTCTGGCTGGATGGCGGAGCAATGTTCGGACCCAGTGGAGCAGACTTCCAGCGAGTGAATATTGCCTGCCCCAGAGCAACTCTAGAGCTTGCACTGGACAAGCTGAAGGCGGCAGTAGACAACCTGGGCTAGGTCCGACAGATTTGATGTGAGCAAAGAAAAATATCTGTGGACGCTTGTTCCGATAGGACAAAAATTATAGCGGTATAATATTAACAGACATATGGTATATTTTTACAATGTTGTCCATATACTGTAACATATCAGGCCATTCATGACTGATCACGGCAGCTTATGCTACGCTTGTGATCCCTGATGAATGGCCTTTTCGATAGTATTGCCATAAGGAAAGGAGCACACAGTATATGCCAAGAGGACAGAGAAAATCCCTGGAGGAAAAGATCCAGGCAAAACAGGAGTTGATCAATGCGCTGAATATCCGCATTGAATCCGAGGAACGGGAACTGGAAGAATTATATGAGCAGAAGAGGCGCAAAGAACTGGAGGCAGTAAGTGACCTGATCGAGGATGCCGGCCTGGCACCGGAGGAAGTCACCGAAGTCTTGCAACAATACATTGAGAACCGCAGCGCAAATGCATCGTGAGATTGCAGGTGAAAGAGAGCTTGCTCACCTTAAAGAACCGGAGCTGTACCGCCCAAAAGTTAGAAACAGAATCAATCTAATGACTGGAGGCCGATACACGCCCGGTCTTTTTTTTGTGCCCGTTTGGTTATCGCCAATCATGCAAGCATGTTGGCTCTCTTGCGCTCATTATATCGTGAGCACAGCTCACTCAATGCATTTCGCAAAATCACACTTGCAAGCAAGTGATTTTGCTTCATCATATCATAGTACTGCGTGATAATCTGCTGTACCTGTTCTGAACGAATGGGAACCTTGCCGGTCTCGTAAGTGGTGATCAGCTGCATGGACGGAAAGATTCCGTTGTAGCAGTAAGACTTGAGTTTGTTGCAGGCAGCATCACAATAATTGTTCTTGTCCATCATCCCGAAGTGTTCCCAGTAGAAGAACTGCTGCGTGGTGGGATGCAGGATCGTGAAATCAGGATAGACTGTCAACTCATTTAAGGCCAGAGCTGCCTCGTAACGATATGGAATATGATTTGTGTACAGAAGATTGGCGATGATAACCTCGGATTTGGAACGGACTTTATGTCCCGCCAGTGTAGTATGAATTAGATTTTCCGGGTGAGAACTGTTTGTTTCATAGCTTTCCGCACACCATTTCTGCATCGATACCGGAAGCTTGTCCTTCGCAAAATGACTTTGCAGCAATTCATAATATGGTGAAGATTCCTCTAGAAGGTCAGAGGAGGATAATTTCCTGGAGCGGCTTTGTGAGGATGAAATTTTCTTATAGGAACTTAGCAGAGAAAATTCTTCTTCGGCTTCCAGTAGCAGAAGAGAGTAGTATTTTTTCAAGGCCATAATCTCTGCAAGAGAACGATTTGATTTAGGACAATATACAGATTGTTCCTCTTTTCTGATAATCCAGCGTTGGTAAGATCCATTTTTTTGAATGGATAATTCTCCTTCTGGAAAGGCGGAAATTTTGCGGCGTAGGTAGTCACATTGTGTCTGTAATTTATTAAGGCGAGTGTCTAAATTCTGAATCATAAAAAACTCCTTTCAAAATGGTTTGGTGTAAATAGGATAAAATACCAGAAAAAAATACAAAAAAGTCTAATTTTCAAGTGGAAAAAAGGGATGATTGTATCAAAATAAAGAAAAAATTAGGGTAAATTAGATACAAAAAAAGAAAAAATATGAGAAATTTTGTACTAAAATAGCCAGAATGCCGATGGATACGATCGGTTCCGCATAGGAGACGATCTTTAAATGTAGGCGGATCAAAATGCTTACTTTCTTCAAAAGCCTTCACGGCAGAGCCGCGGAGGATATGTTCGATGGCCCAGATACCCAGCGCGGAAATTTTTGCAGTCTTCTTGCTGGTGCCTAAGTGTTCTGCTTTGTAGATCTGGTTGTAGAAGCAGTACAGCATGAAGTCGATCAGGTCGGGTACTACAGCCTCCGCACCTTCACTCTCCAGCAGCTCTACCAGATGATTGTTGCCTGCAGGAGAGAATTTCACCAGAATCTCACCGACCACGCCGACACGGGGCTTCTTGATATCCAGTACCGGAACCGCATCGAAATCCCGGATAATCTCGGTACACATCCTGCGGAACTTCGGAATGCTGATATGCTTCGCGGAGACAAATTTCTGTACCTTCGCAAGCCATTTTTTGTGCAGGGCATCCACGGAACCCGGAGTTGCTTCATAAGGACGCATCCGATATACACAACGCATGAAGATGTCACCAAATTCCGCACCCACAGCGGCACGTAACAGCAGATCCGCATTCAGATGGAAGCCGGGATTGCTCTCGATACCTGCCAGGTTCAGGGAGATAACGGGAATCTGCTCCATGTCTGCTTTCTTCAAGGCACGACGGATGAAGCCGATATAGTTCGTCGCACGGCATCCGCCACCGGTCTGGCTCATGATGATGGCTGTCTTGTTCAGGTCATATTTACCGGACAGCAGAGCTTCCATGATCTGACCTACTACCAGCAGGGAAGGATAGCAGGCATCATTGTTAACATATTTCAGACCAACATCCACAGAGTGCTTGTTATCGTTGTCCAATACCACGAAATTGTAGGCATTGAACGCCAAGATCTCAAAGCAGGGGATCTGCACAGATGATGGTATAGTCCTTACGCATCTCTTCGGTAAACGGTACCTTCTCGATAGCGGAAGAACATGGCGGTGCAAGAAGGATCATCGAAATGGATAGGGTCGACATCTGACCTGATCGGTGCAATGAGACTTTGTATATCGTCCTTCTTCATCTCCTTGGTAAAAAGTCTATTCTGTTCCACTGGTCGGATACAATCAAAGGACGTTCCGGTTTTGCCAGATGGGAGATGGAATCCTCTGTCAGTACTGCCATATCGTAGGAGGTGATCAGCTCGGGAATACCGTGGTTGATCTCCGGGTCTACATGATAGGGACGGCCTGCCAGCACGATACCGCGCTTGCCGGTCTTGCGTAAGTATTCCAGAGTCTCTTCGCCCTTTTTCTCCATATCGTGACGGGCATTTGCCAGTTCCTTCCAACCCTTTTCGCAGGCTGCGGCGATCTCTGCGGCTGGAATCTCGGTGAATTCCTTCGTCAGCGCATCCGTCACGGTACCAAGATCTCTAAAGGACATGAACGGATTGCGGAAAGTGATCTCACCGCCGGCGATTTCCTCTACGTTATTCTTGATATTCTCAGAATAAGAAGTAACGATAGGGCAGTTGTAATGGTTGTTGGCATCCTCGAACTCGTTGCGCTCATAGAATAGCGCAGGGTAGAAGATGAACTTGATTCCCTGACGAATCAGCCAGGTCACATGGCCGTGAGCCAGTTTGGCCGGATAACACTCGGATTCACTGGGGATGGATTCAATGCCAAGCTCGTAGATCTTACGGTTGGAGCTGGGAGAGAGCACAACGCGGTAGCCCAGTTCGGTGAAGAAGGTGAACCAGAACGGATAGTCCTCGTACATATTCAGCACTCTGGGGATACCAACTACACCTCTGGGAGCCTTGTCAGCGTCCAGAGATTCATAAGAGAACAGTCTATGTAATTTGTATTCGTATAAATTCGGTACATTGTGGGCATTCTTCTGACCGCCGATACCACGTTCACAGCGGTTGCCGGAGATGAACTGACGGCCACCGGAGAATTTGTTGATGGTCAGACGACAGTTGTTGGTACAACCCTTACATTTCGCCATGCTGGTCTCGAACTGGAGATCGCAGATCTTCTGATAATCCAGCATTGTGGTCACATAACCGTCTTCGTAATGTTCTCTGGCGATCAGAGCCGCACCGAAAGCACCCATGATACCGGCGATGTCGGGACGGATCGCCTGGCAGTCTGCAATTTTCTCAAAGCTGCGCAGAACAGCATCATTGTAGAAAGTACCGCCCTGTACCACGATATTTTTACCAAGCTCTGAAGCATCGGAGACTTTGATTACCTTAAATAAAGCATTCTTGATAACGGAGTAAGCAAGTCCTGCGGAGATATCTGCTACGGAAGCGCCTTCCTTCTGCGCCTGTTTTACTTTGGAGTTCATGAATACGGTACAACGGGTACCCAGATCGATAGGATGTTCTGCAAACAGGGCAGCCTGAGCGAAATCCTGCACGGTATAGTTCAGGGATTTCGCAAAGGTCTCAATAAAGGAGCCACAGCCGGAGGAACATGCTTCGTTCAGCTGTACGCTGTCTACGGTCTGGTTTTTAATCTTGATGCACTTCATATCCTGACCGCCGATGTCTAAGATACAGTCTACGCTGGGGTCAAAGAAAGCAGCGGCATAGTAATGGGCCACGGTCTCTACCTCGCCGTCATCCAGCAGAAAAGCAGCTTTCATCAACGCTTCGCCGTAACCAGTGGAACAGGAGCGTACGATCTCCACGCCTTCGGGCAGGAGAGAGTAGATCTCCTTCAGGGAGCGGATCGCTGTCTTCAAGGGGCTTCCGTCGTTACTGGAATAGAAAGAGTACAGCAGGGATCCATCTTCACCTACCAGAGCGATCTTCGTGGTGGTGGAACCGGCATCGATACCCAGGAAAGCCTTGCCCTGATAGGACTGTAAGTCTCCGGTGGTCACGTGATGCTTGCTGTGACGCTCCACGAATTCCTGATAAGCAGCCTTGTCCGCAAACAGAGGCTCCATACGTTCTACTTCGAACTCCATCTTGATGTCGGAGGACAGCTTTTTCACCATGTCAGACAGACTGATGCAGACTTCCTCCTTCGCATTTAGTGCGGAACCGATGGCTGCGAACAGATGGGAGTTGTCCACGTCAATGATGTGCTCGTCATCCAGATTTAAGGTACGGATAAAGGCAGCTTTCAGTTCAGACAGGAAATGTAAAGGCCCGCCCAGGAAAGCTACGTGACCGCGGATCGGCTTACCACAGGCCAGACCGGAAATTGTCTGGTTCACCACTGCCTGGAAAATAGAAGCAGACAGGTCTTCCTTGGTAGCACCTTCGTTGATCAGAGGCTGGATATCGGTTTTGGCAAATACACCACAGCGGGCAGCAATGGTGTAGAGGGATTTATAATTTTTCGCATATTCGTTTAAGCCCGAAGCGTCCGTCTGAATCAGACTGGCCATCTGGTCGATGAAGGAACCGGTACCGCCGGCACAGATACCGTTCATACGCTGCTCCACGTTACCACCTTCAAAATAGATGATCTTCGCATCCTCACCGCCTAATTCAATGGCTACATCGGTCTTGGGTGCCAGCTCCTGCAGGGAAGTAGCCACGGCTACGACCTCCTGTGTAAAGGGAACGCCGAGGTGGTTGGCCAGTGTCAGACCGCCGGAACCGGTGATCATGGGGTGCAGCTGCAATTCTCCCAGCTGGTCATAAGCTTTCTTAAGGAGCTCAGACAGAGTTTCCCGGATATTGGCGAAGTGACGCTCATAATCGGAAAATAAAATATTGTGTTCTTCGTCCAAAATAGCAATCTTGACAGTGGTGGAACCGATATCTATGCCGAGAGTTGCGTATTTTTCCTGTGAATTCATGTGATACATCCTTCCTGAAATAAAAATAAATCTACTTATTTAATGCATTTTTTTCATCAACAAAACATTCTAATTATACGACAAAAAACACCACAATGCAACGAATAATGGGGGAGTTTAGTTGTTAAAGTTTTGTAAAATGTAACTTAAATTTTTCGGGAAAACTCTGAAAAAAGAGAACGTGCAGTTTACTTATTCTCTTCCGGATGTTACAATCTCGATAGAGAAAAATCAAAATATAACTATTTATGGAGACATTGTTTTATGAGCAAATTCGAAAAAAAGTTTGGAAAATATGCGATCCATAACCTGACCATGGTATTGATCATGTGTTATGTGGCGGGCTATGTGATCGAACTGATGGGCAGCGCGGCCGGAAATAATCTGCTGGGATTTCTGACACTGGATCCTTACCGGATACTGCACGGGCAGATCTGGCGTCTGGTGACCTGGGTGATCGTTCCGCCGGACAGCCTGGATATTTTTACGATCATTATGTTGTTGTTCTATTATAATCTGGGAACAGCACTGGAGCGGACCTGGGGAACCTACCGTTACAACGTCTATATTTTTTCCGGTATGCTGTTCACGATTGCCGGCAGCTTCCTGTGCATGGGAGTTCTTTACCTGCTCACCGGAGGTATGGCAACGGAGACCGCATCCGTGGTATTTTACAGCGGGTCCTATGCGTTCAGCACCTACTATATCAACCTGTCCATCTTTCTGGCGTTTGCCGCAACGTATCCGGATATGCAGGTACTGTTGATGTTCGTGATCCCTGTGAAGGTAAAATGGATGGGAATTCTGGATGCCATTCTGATGGTCTATACGGTAATTGCTGGAAATCTGTTCACCAAGTTTGCGGTAGTGGCATCACTTTTGAATTTTGTGTTATACTTTTACAGACTGCATCGCAGCCGTATCTCGCCGAAACAGATGCACCGCAAGGCGCAGTTCGAACGAAAATCCAATGCTGGACGGGCGAAAGTCACAAGACACAAATGTGCCGTCTGTGGACGGACAGAAGAGGACGATCCGAATCTGGAGTTCCGTTTCTGCTCCAAATGTAACGGCAACTACGAATATTGCCAGTATCATTTATTTACCCATGAGCACGTAAAATGATAATAAGATTTGCAATATCCGTTACGGCATGACTGCTTGCAGGCAATGCCGTGCGGATATTAGCAAATCGAACAGACATGAGCAAGAAGGACGATAGTCCGGATTGCGAATGTCTGTACACTTTCGGGAGTGCGAAGCACGGAGAAAGTGTATTATTGCAAGAGGCATACGGCATGACTGCTTGCAGGCAATGTGCGAAGCACGAAGAAAGTGATGTTATTATAAAGGAGACCCTATATGAACAAAGAAGTATTATTTGCCCAGACCTTAGAGCAGGTCCGCAAGACCGCCAAGGAGCAGGGCAACTGCATCAGCGAAGAACAGGTAAAGGAAGCATTCGCCGAGCTGGATCTGAGCAATGAACAGCTGCAGATGGTATTTGACTATCTGTTAAAACATAAAATCGGTATCGGACAGCCTATGGATCCCGATGAATTCCTGACGGAGGAAGAAAAGGATTACTTACAGGAATATCTGGATGAAGTAGCGGCATTGCCGACCTACAGTGACGGTGAAAAACTGGCATTTTCCATCGCGGCCATGGCGGGAGAGACGGATGCGCAGCAGCGCCTGATCGAGATTCATCTGGCGGATGTGGCAGAGATCGCAAAACTCTATGCCGGACAGGGTGTCCTGCTGGAAGATCTGGTGGGAGAAGGCAATCTGGCGCTTTCCTTCGGTGTGACCATGCTGGGCAGTCTGGAGAAGCCGGACGAAGTCGAGGGAATGCTCGGCAAAATGATCATGGATGCCATGGAAGAATACATCGCCGAACATGCAGAAAATTCCAAGATCGACAAGCGAGTGGAAGATAAGGTCAACAAGGTAGCGGATAAGGCCAGAGAACTGGCGGAAGAACTTCACCGCAAGGTGACCACGGAGGAACTGATGGAAGAGACCGGTATGTCCCGCAAGATGATCGAGGATGCCATAAGAATGAGCGGTTTCAAGATTGAGGATATCGACAACAATGCAAAAGACAGTTTATGAGAATTATAAATACAGCCTGCAGGATACGGCAAAGGTCTACATAGGCGCAAAATATACCTTTGCAGAGCTGCTGGACCAGGACGAGGTGGCGTTTAAATTCCGCCTGATCGTGGAACGCTATATTTTAGCGGAGAAAGAGGTGGATCCCCAGGATACGCTGGAGACTCATCTGTATTATCTGAAGCCGGACAGTTTTCTTGTGAAGATCTACGACCGGATCAAGGCTCGGGTGAAGATCAATATCATCGAGGAGAAAAAAAGGATTTTCGGCAGAGGCAAAAAGCGTTATGTCACGAAGGAATTGAACATCCGGGAATTAGTTGCCATGACACCGGAGGAGAAAGAGGCGAAGGGTGTCGTGATTCAGGAAATCTCCATGAGCAAGCTGGCACTGGCCGCGTTTTGACAGATTAAGCTCACCCATAGAAAGCATGAGCGACTGCTTGCAGGCGGCGAAGGCTTTCTATGAGGGGAGCAAACGAACATGAGCAAGAAGGACGATAGTCCGGATTGCGAATGGTCGTTACGATTTCGAGAGTGCGTAGCACGGAGAAATCGATTAAGATAGAATAAAAGAGGACACATCAGAAATGAGAGTAGAAGATTTATCCACATATGAGATTATAGAGAAACGGCAGATCCCGGACATTAACAGCGTGACCTATCTGTGCCGTCACAAGAAGACCGGAGCAAGGGTGGCACTTGTATCCAATGATGACGAGAACAAGGTATTCTATATCGGTTTCCGCACCACACCCAAGGATTCCACCGGTGTAGCCCATATTCTGGAACACTCCGTATTATGCGGATCGAAGGAATTCCCGGTGAAGGATCCTTTTGTGGAACTGGTAAAGGGGTCTCTGAACACTTTCTTAAATGCCATGACCTATCCGGACAAGACTGTATACCCCGTGGCCAGCTGCAATGACAAAGATTTCCAGAACCTGATGCATGTCTATCTGGATGCGGTTTTTTACCCGAATATTTACAAAAACGAATCTATTTTCCGACAGGAAGGCTGGCATTATGAGCTGGAAGGCGACAACGAGGAGCTGAAAGTCAACGGTGTGGTTTATAACGAGATGAAGGGTGCTTTTTCCTCTCCGGATGATGTGCTGGAGCGGGAGATCATGAATTCCCTGTATCCTCACACCACCTACGGCTGCGAATCCGGAGGTGATCCGGAAGCAATCCCCGAGCTGACCTACGAAGAATTCCTGAATTTCCACCGGAAATTCTATCATCCCTCCAACAGCTATATCTATCTCTATGGCAATATGGATATGGCGGAGAAACTGACCTTTATCGATGAGCATTATCTGTCTGCCTACGATGCCCTTGAGGTGGATTCCGAAGTGACGGAAGAGGCGGCATTTACCACGCCGAATCGTATTGTCAGGGAATGTCCCATCGGCGAGGGAGAGGACGAGGAGGAGAATACCTACCTGTCCCAGAACTTCTGCGTGGGCAATAGTCTGGACCCGAAGCTTTACATTGCGTTCCAGATCCTGGACTATGCCCTGTGTTCCGCTCCAGGAGCACCCTTAAAACAGGCCCTGGTGGACTGTGGTGTGGGTAAGGATGTCTACAGTATCTATGAGAATGGTATCCGCCAGCCCTATTTCAGTGTGGTGGCGAAGGACACTTCCGTAGAGAAAGAACAGGAATTTTTACAGGTAACGGAAGAAGTGCTGAAAAAGCTGGTAAAGGACGGCTTCGACGAAAAGGCATTGTTTGCCGGCATCAATTATTATGAATTCAAATACAGAGAGGCGGATTTCGGTTCCTACCCCAAGGGACTTATGTACGGTTTACAGGTGCTGGACAGCTGGCTGTACGATGACAGACTGCCGTTCATTCACATTGAGGCCAACGAGACTTTCGCTGAACTTCGAGGGAAAGTGAAGACCGGATATTTTGAGGGTCTGGTACAGAAATATCTGCTGGACAATACCCATCGCAGCGTGGTGATCTTGCAGCCGAAGCTGGGACTTCTGGAAGAGCAGGAGCAGAAACAGCGGGAAAAGATGGCACAGGTGAAAGCTGCCATGAGTCCGGAAGAGATCGAGAACGTGAAGGAGACCTTCCAGAAGCTGACCGAATTCCAGGAGAGCGAAGACGCAAAGGAAGATCTGGAGAAAATCCCTCTGTTAAAACGGGAAGATATGAAGAAAGAGGCAAATCTGCCGGTGAACGAAGTGCGGAGCATTGGAGATACCACACTTTTGTATCATGATCTGTTTACAAACGGCATCGGCTATTTACGTCTGATTTTCAAATTGGATCAGATCCCCGGTAAATATTTCCCGTATATCGGCATTTTGAAGGGCTGCCTGGGACTGTTAAATACGGAGCATTATGCTTATGGAGATCTGTTTAACGAGATGAATCTGGTCACCGGCGGCATGGCTGCGGTAAATAATGTCTATGGCAAGCTGCAGGATACGGATCAGTTTATACTGACTCTGGAACTGAAGACGAAGGTATTTTATGACCGCCTTGCGGAAGCAATCGATCTGATGCGTGAGATCGTAATGACCAGTGATTTTACGGATGCCAAGAGACTGTATGAGATTCTGGCGGAGGGCAAGTCCCGGATGCAGGCACAGATGACCTCCGGAGGACACAGTGTGGCGGCCGGAAGAGCCTTATCCTACGGCAGTATTCCCGGAGCTGTGAGCGAAGAGATTTCCGGTATCCCGTTCTATCGTCTGATCACGGATCTGGAAGCTCATTTTGACGAGAAAAAAGAAGAATTGGTGGAAATCTTACAGACCTTAGTGAAAATGATCTTCCGTCCGGAAAACCTCATGGTGGATTTCGTAGGTGAGGAAAAAGCCGTGGCTCTTTTAGATGCTCCGGTGGAGGCTTTCAAAGCAGCACTTTATATGGAAAACGTGGAAAAAGAACATTACATTCCGGAAACCTCCCGGAAAAACGAAGGTTTCTTAACCTCCGGTCAGGTCAATTACGTATGCCGTGCCGGTAATTTCCGCAAGAGTGGACTGCAATATACGGGAGCATTAAGAGTACTCAAAGTCATGATGGGGTATGAATATCTGTGGGTTAATGTCCGTGTCAAGGGTGGTGCCTACGGCTGCATGTGCAGCTTCGGCAGATCCGGTGACAGCTACTTTGTCTCCTACAGAGATCCGAATCTGGGCAAGACCATTGAAACTTACGAGAAAGCTGCAGATGCCATTGCAGAGTTCACAGCAGATGAACGTACCATGACCCAGTATATCATCGGTGCGGTCAGTGATCTGGACGTACCCATGAATCCGGCGGCAAAGGGACTGTATTCCCTGAGTGCCTATATGACAGGGCTGGATAATGCCACTTTACAGAGAGAACGCGACGAACTGCTGGCGGTTACCGAAGAGGATATCCGTGCATTGTCCGCACATATCCGTGCATTTATGCAGGAGGATCTGCTCTGTGTGGTAGGTACGGCTTCCAAGGTAAAGGAAGAGCAGGAGAGATTCCTGAAAGTGGAAAATCTTTTTTGAAGCAGCAAAAAGAAAGCTGCGATTTGCAAATGTGGTTCTCAATAGCAAAAAAGGCAAATAAATAAAGAACTTCTGTGAGAATATTTCGTTTATAGAGGTGAACAATAAAAAGTCAACAGCAGGCGGATCCGACAGGCTGTCAGGATGCCGTCCGCAGAACGGAGAGGGTTATGAAAAAACGAAATTTTGAAACAAAGATCATTACAGGGTTGCTCACTGCCGGCATGATATTATCGCTGACCGCCTGCGGCAGCTCATCGAACGGCAGTTACGGAATCAGTGATCTCATGGATGCGGATTATGCTGTTGCTTCCAATGAGGCAGCTGCACCGGAGGCGTCCGCTTATGAAGATGGATTTGGCATGACAGAAGGGTACGATTCCGCAGGAAATGCTCAGGACACAAGTACTACAGTGCCTGAGGAGACTGCAGCCACAGCAGACCGGAAACTGATCAAGACCGTGAATATGGATGTCGAGACCAGGGAGTATGATAAGCTGTTAAGCGCGGTAGAGAATAAAGTAACAGAGCTCGGCGGCTATATCGAAAGTCTGGATGCCTATAACGGCAGTACATATTATAGTTATCGTTCTACAAGGAATGCCAATCTGACCATCCGCATCCCGAAGGACAGACTGGAGGAGTTCCAAAATACGGTCTCAGAGCTGGGCAATGTGACCAGTCGTTCGGAGAATGTACAGGATGTGACACTGACCTATGTGGATCTGCAAAGTCACAGGGATGCCCTGCAGACGGAACAGGAGAGACTGTTGCAGCTGCTGGAACAGGCGGAGAGCATCGAAGACATCATTACCATCGAACAGCGCCTGTCCGATGTGAGATACCAGCTGGAAAGTATGGAATCCCAGTTGAGAAGTTATGATAATCAGGTTGACTACAGCACCGTATACCTCTATATTGATGAAGTAGAGGTCTATACTCCGGTAGAGGAAGAGACCACATGGGAACGTATTTCTGCAGGTTTTATGGACAGCTTAAAGAGTATCGGCGAGGGTATTAAGGAAGCAGCCATCTGGTTCGTGATCCATATCCCCTATCTGGTGATCTGGGCCATCGTGATCGTGATCATTGTACTGATCCTGAAAAAGATCAAGAAGCGCACGAAGCGGATCCGGGCGGAGGAAAAGAAAAAATTCGCCGAAGAGGAAGCAAGAATGCAGAAGACTTTGCAGAACACGGCAGAGAATACAGCAGAGAATACGGTAGCCACACAAAACAGCAATGAGTGAGAATCTATAAGATAAGCCGGACGGACCGGCGGCTGACAGAAAAGTGTCAGGGAAAAAGACAAGAACAGGAGAAATGATAATGAACGAAAATCCGGCATACAAATCCGGCTTTGCCACACTGATCGGACGTCCCAACGTAGGAAAATCCACGCTGATGAACCGACTGATCGGACAGAAGATTGCCATTACATCCAACAAACCCCAGACCACCCGTAACCGTATCCAGACGGTGCTGACACTGGACGAGGGACAGATCGTATTTCTGGACACTCCCGGTATTCATAAGGCGAAAAACAAGCTGGGCGATTACATGGTCAATGTTGCGGAGCATACATTGAACGACGTGGATGTGATCCTGTGGCTGGTGGAGCCCACGAACTTTATCGGTGCCGGAGAACGTCATATTATTGAGCAGCTGAAGAAGACCAAGACTCCCGTGATTCTGGTGATCAACAAGACGGATACCGTGAAAAAGGAAGAGATCCTGGCATTCATCGATACCTATCGCAAAGAACTGGATTTTCAGGAGATCGTTCCGGTGTCCGCACTGAAGGGAGACAACACGGATGTGCTGATCCAGTGTATTTTAAAATATCTGCCTTACGGCCCGGCATTTTATGATGAAGATACCATCACCGACCAGCCCATGCGTCAGATCGTGGCGGAGCTGATCCGTGAAAAGGCTCTGAGACTTTTGTCCGAAGAAATTCCCCATGGTATTGCCGTGACGGTGGAAAGCATGAAGGAGAGAGGCCGGATCTGTGACATCGAGGCCACGATCATCTGTGAGAGAGATTCCCACAAGGGTATCATTATCGGCAAAGGCGGACAAATGCTGAAAAAGATCGGCTCCCAGGCCCGCCCGGAGATCGAGGATATGCTGGAAATGAAGGTCAATCTGCAGCTTTGGGTGAAGGTGAAGAAGGACTGGAGAGACAGCGACATCTTATTGAAAAACTTCGGATATAATCCGAAAGACATTGAGATGGGCGAATAGAAAAACGAAATTTGCAGACCCTATTTTTACAGAGGATAATACACTGATAGAAGAGGGGGATGCGTAAGATGCAATTCACGAATTACTGGCAGCAATTTGAACATACCGGCAGAGTGGAGGACTACCTGAAATACCTGCAGAGCGCGGAAAAGGAGGAACCTCCGGCTGGTGCGGAATGTAAAAGCCCCCTGGTGGATTGCAGAGCGGAGGGGCGTACAGACCTGTCCGCAGGGGAGGATGGATCATGCAGGAATCCCTGTATGTAACGGGAATTGTATTAAAACAGACACCTTTCGGTGAATATGACAGGCGTGTATGCCTGCTTACCAGAGAAAAAGGGAAGATCACTGCTTTTGCCAGAGGGGCCAGAAAGCCCGGTAACCGGCTGGCTGCAGCGACCAACCCTTTTGCTTTTGGCTCTTTTCGTCTGTATGAAGGACGGAACTCTTATACGATATCGGAAGCAGAGATCCGGAACTATTTTCCGGAACTGATGACGGACTACGTGGGGGCATGCTACGGTATGTATTTCGCGGAAGTGGCGGATTTTTACTGCCGGGAGAACAACGATGAGAAAGAAATGATGAAACTGGTCTACCAGTCGCTGCGGGCTTTGTGTGCACCGGCACTTCCCAATGAACTGGTGCGCAGTATTTTTGAACTGAAGGCCATCGTTGTCAACGGAGAATATCCGGGAGTACCGGAGGAGCGCAAACTGGAAGAATCCACACGGTATGCACTGAATTACATAGCGGAGAGTTCTGTGGAAAAGTTATATACCTTTACCGTATCGGACAAGGTTCTTGCAGAACTTTCACAGATCGCGTCGGAATATCGGAAGCGTTTCATGGACAGGTCGTTCAAAAGTCTTGAAATACTGAAAACTCTATGTTAAAATCGGTTATGGCTGATGCCAAAAAAGGAGACTCATTTATGAGGCAGAATAGAATAAAAAAGTTTCTTACGGCAGGATTGTCGGGGCTTTTGATACTGTCCCTCACAGGCTGCGGTCAGGCGGCAAAGCTTCCCGAGACTGTAGAGAATACCTCTCTGGTGGTGGAGAAGGACGGCAAAGTGACCTCTTATCTGGTGAATACTTTTGACAAAGACTTCTACAATCTGGACGGCCTTACACAGATGGTGGAGGAAGAGGCTGAGGAATTCAATGCCACACATACAGAGGCTACAGAGAATCCCATGAATGTGAAAACGGTGCAGGCTTTGGGAGACGGAGCCCTGGTGCAGGTGGTACAGGAGTTCGCCGATACGGACAGTTATGCCGAGTACAACGAACAGGACCTGTTCTACGGGACCAGAGTGGAAGCGCTGGCACAGGGACTCACGGTGAATCGGGAACTTGTAAACGCAGCGGACGGCACTCCGGCGGATTCTGAGAAGCTGGACAAGGCGTTGGAAAAGAATCATCTGATCATTACAAATGCAAGCACATATATATACTGTCCTTATCCGGTGCTATATATCAGCGAGGGTGTGGTCATGGGAGAGGATGGGTATGTGGATGCCTCCCAATCCGATGGTGTCGTTACGATACTGATGAAAAAATAGGCTTTACAGTAATACAAATATAGAGCAAGAAAGGTTTGGTACTGACATGGAAAAGACAATGGAGAAAATCGTAGCCCTGGCAAAAGCAAGAGGTTTTGTATATCCCGGTTCCGAGATCTACGGAGGACTGGCAAATACCTGGGATTACGGTAATCTTGGTGTAGAACTGAAGAATAATGTGAAAAAGGCATGGTGGCAGAAGTTCGTGCAGGAGAGCCCTTACAATGTAGGTGTGGACTGTGCGATCCTGATGAATCCCCAGACCTGGGTGGCCAGTGGACATCTGGGTGGTTTCTCCGATCCTCTGATGGACTGTAAGGAGTGTCATGAGCGTTTCCGTGCAGACAAACTGATTGAGGATTTCTGTGAGGAGAACGGCATTGCCATTGAAGGCAGTGTGGACGCATGGAGCCAGGAAGAAATGAAGAATTTCATCGAGGAGCACAATGTTCCCTGTCCTACCTGCGGCAAGCACAACTTCACCGACATCCGTCAGTTCAACCTGATGTTCAAGACCTTTCAGGGGGTTACCGAGGATGCCAAGAACACGGTTTATTTAAGACCCGAGACCGCACAGGGTATTTTTGTTAACTTCAAAAATGTACAGAGAACTTCCCGCAAGAAGATTCCCTTCGGTATCGGACAGATCGGTAAGTCCTTCCGTAACGAGATCACACCCGGCAATTTCACTTTCCGTACCAGAGAGTTTGAACAGATGGAGCTGGAGTTCTTCTGCGAGCCCGGCACCGATATGGAGTGGTTCCAGTACTGGAGAGGCTTCTGCCGTGACTGGCTGCTGTCTCTTGGCATCAAGGAAGACGAGATGAGACTTCGTGATCACTCTCCTGAGGAACTGTGCTTCTACAGTAAGGGAACCACCGATATTGAGTTCCTGTTCCCCTTCGGATGGGGCGAACTGTGGGGTATTGCGGACAGAACCGATTATGATCTGACCCAGCATGCCAATACCTCCGGCGAGGATATGACTTACTTCGATGATGAGAAGAAGGAAAAATACATCCCTTACGTTATTGAGCCTTCTCTTGGTGCAGACAGAGTGGTTCTGGCATTCCTGTGTGCAGCTTACGACGAGGAAGAGTTAGAGGGCGGCGATGTTCGTACTGTGCTTCATTTCCATCCCGCACTGGCACCGGTAAAGATCGGTGTGCTGCCTCTGTCCAAGAAACTGAACGAGGGTGCGGAGAAGATCTACGCAGAGCTTTCCAAGAAATACAACTGTGAATTTGATGACAGAGGAAACATTGGTAAGAGATATCGTCGTCAGGACGAGATCGGAACTCCTTTCTGCGTAACTTACGATTTTGATTCCGAGACAGATGGCTGCGTTACCGTACGTTTCCGTGATTCCATGGAGCAGGAGCGTGTTGCTATCGCAGATCTGGATGCTTACTTTGCAGATAAGTTTACATTCTAAGATCACTATTCAGGAGCAGAAAGATTTTTCTGCTCCTTTTCAATATCTTTTTCTATTGGTACGAAAACTTTGATACTTACAGTGGAGGGGACAGCGTGGAACCGATCGAAGTGTTTCAGATTCTGGGAATCGAACAGACAAAAGACGAAAGGGCACTGAAGAATGCCTATCGTGACAAGCTGGCGGTAACGAATCCGGAGGATGATCCGGAAGGCTTCAAGCGACTGCGGATGGCTTATGAGGAGGCCTGCCGCTATGCCGGAACGCCGGATGCAGAAGAGAACGAGGAGGCGGAACCGACGCTGGAGGACGATACTCCGGCAGGACAGTGGGTACGTGGTGTTCGGAAGGTCTATGAGAATATTACGGACCGCTGTGATGTGGAAAAATGGAAAGCGCTTTTTGAGGCGGATGACTTTCTTTCTCTGGAGGAAGAGGAAAACTGCACCACTTATCTGCTTCGTTTTCTGATGGAACATTATAAGCTGCCGACCGCAATCTGGAAGCTTCTGGATGAGAAAATCCACATTGTACAGAATGCGGGGGCTTTCAGAGAGCGCTTTCCGGCACAGTTTGTAAGCTATATGGTACATAAGTGCGAATCCGGAGAAGAAGTGGATTTTTCCGAGTTCCGTGGTGCGTTAGATGCGGATTACGATCAGTTTCTGCAATATTATGACAGAGCTTATCAGGCGCTGCAGGAGAAAAAATTACAGGAAGCGGAGCAGATGATCGGATGTGGGGATGCTCTGGGGATTACCCACCCTGTTATGGAGATCTGCCGTGCGTCCCTCTATGAAGGAAAGGGACAGACCGCAGAAGCCATTACTTTGTTAAAGAAACTGTCTGCAAAATATCCGGAGGATGATCTGATCGCTTACAATACGGCGGAAATACTGTGGAGAAATGAAGGGCGCGTAGAAGCGTCTGCTATTTATGAGAGTCTTCGGGAGAAGCTGCCGAAACACTACATGGCGAACCTGCGTCTGACGGACTGGTATTATGAGCAGGGGAACTATAAAGAGGCAAAAAAATGTGCGGAAGAGATTCTTTCCGTAGGCGGAGACGACACATTTCTGGAGACACTGCAGAAGATCAACACCGAACTGGAACGGGAAATGAAACGGGAATATGCGCAGAACCATGATCCCGGTCTGGGACTGGATCTGGGCTGGTGTTATCTGCAGGATGGCAGGACCGATCTGGGAATCCGCACGGTCAGGGAGCTGGAAGCAAAAGTTCCTGCGGACAGGCGTGAGGAATATCTGGGACTTATGACAAAACTGCTGGCAGAAGCGGCAGAATATGAGAAGGCAATTTCCACGGCAGCCAAATGGGAAGAAAGCCTGGAGAAAAAGATCCTCCGGGATACAGATGCCGAAGAGGAGGAAAAAGACAGAGACCGGATCCGACAGTCACATATGATCCGGATGCAGTGCTATCGGGCTTATGGCTATGTACAGCCGGAAAAATTCGCCGAAGCCATTGCGGAAGCGGAAAAAGCCGAGACCGGAACACCGAAGGATATCGGTATGCTGATCGAAAAGGCACAGATCTATGTGGAGATGGAAGAGTATGAACGCTGTGCGGAGATATCCCAGAAACTGATCGGGGATTATCAGGTTTACGCTGCATATGCCAACGAACTGGAAGCGGCGAAGAGGCAGTGGAATGCAGCAGGGGTGATCCAGAACGGCAGAGCCTGTCTAAATTATTTTCCAACCTATGTCAAGGCCTATGAAATGATGGCAAAGGTGTACATGGATCTGACACATCCGGAGGAACTGAAGGAACTGTTACAACAGGCGAAGGATAATAATGTCAAAAGTGTGATCCTGGATGCCTATGAATGGCAGCTGACCAATACGGGGCTTCCCCAGGAACAGATGAACGACGCCATAGATAAATTCCGGAAGGAATATCTGAGCAAACTGGAAGCGGGCAAGACCATATTTTACCGGAGAGGACTTCCGATCATTACGGAATATCTGTATGCCTATCCTTGTGAATTTTTACTGGTGGAGCGGGGAGATTTTCATAATGCGGCAGGCTGTCTGGAGGCGGCAAAAGCGGATTATGAAAAGGCGCTTTCCACGAACCCGGCCAATCCTTTTGCCTGGAAGGGACTGGCACGGATCCACAGATGCCGCGGCAAATACGATGAATCCATGATCTGCCTGAGAAAATGTGTATTTTTCTATGAAAAGAGCGGAACACAGAATCATGCCTGGCCGGAACTGATTGCGGAACAGGCAGAAATTTATTTTTTGCTGGGTAATACGGAAATGGCGGAACAGTTTTACCGGAGATACCGTGAGATGACGGGAAGTGCCGGAGACCGGGACCGGAACCGTATGAGGGATTTCGCCAGATGTCTGGCCTGCAATGACAAGACTACGGAGGGATTAAAAGTTCTGGAGAAGGCATTCGTCAATGTACTGGATGCGGCAGGAGAAAAGCTGGATCTGTGTGTCTGGTGCGGGGAAAAGACGATCGCCGGAAATATTCTGACATCGTGGCCGGAGAAGATCGAACTGCTTGGGAAAAATACCGGGAATACCCAGGAGTATTTCGAAGATTACTTTTTCCATCTGGGATGGTATGGGCTGATCTGTGGTTCCGGAAAAGTGGCCATCAAGAATATGGATAAGGCACTGATCTTCCATAAGGAGGATCTCAGCAAAAAGGATGACATTGCGGACCTGATTCTGGCATGCATCCTGTACGGAGATAAGAAGAAAGGTGCTGACTATGCACAGGCGCTGAAAGCCTGCATGGAAAGAGAAGATAAAAGCGGCAAGGATGTGTATCTGAAATATCCGAAGCTTCGGATCGTACACGAATATCTGGCGGGATATTATACGGCCACCGATGAGGAACAGGATACGCTCCTGCAACTGGACAAAGACTGTTCCTTCTGCCATGGCTGTGTACATCCCGTCTGCGAGGAACTGGAGATGGTACGGATACTGCAGATGCTGAAAAAGGGCCGGGAGAAAGAAGCACTGGAGCGGCTGAAAGAGCAGATGCAGGAACATCCCGGAATGGGATTGCAGGCCATCTGGCACCGGTATCATTCGGAACAGGTGACGAAGGATACGGATCCTGCCGTAGCCGCTTTTCACAAGGAAAAGCCGCAGCCGGAGAAACGGGGATTCTGGCAGAGGCTGTTCGGGAAGAAGTAAAAAATTAAAATGAAGAGAGAAGAAAACATATGATAGTCGGAATCGATTTGGGAACCACCAACAGTCTGGTGGCAGCATTTACGGAGGAAGGACCTGTGATCATCCCCAACCGTCTGGGAAAACATCTGACCCCCTCTGTGGTCAGCGTGGATGAGAACGGCAATGTCTATGTGGGGGAGACGGCACAGGAACGCAGAAACCTCTATCCCGACAGTGTGGCGCAGGCATTTAAGCGCAGCATGGGAACGGATCGCACTTATGACCTGTCCGGCAAAAAGTTCCGCCCAGAAGAATTGTCAAGCATGATCCTGCGTTATCTGAAAGAAGATGCGGAAGCCTATCTTGGGGAAGAAGTCACAGAGGCCGTGATCAGTGTACCGGCCTATTTTGACGACAAGAGAAGAAAAGCCACCAAGCGGGCCGGAGAACTGGCCGGGCTGAAGGTGGAGCGTATGATCTCGGAGCCTACCGCAGCGGCGGTGGCCTACGGCCTGTACGAAAAAGAAAAAGACACCAGATTTCTGGTATTTGACCTGGGCGGCGGAACTTTTGATGTCTCCATTCTGGAGCTGTATCACAATATTCTGGAGGTGCGGGCGGTAGCCGGAGACAATTATCTTGGCGGTGAAGATTTCACGGAAGTGATGTCGAAGCTTTTTCTGCAAAAGACAGGACTGCATTATAAGGATCTGTCGGAGAAAGAACAGGTGCGTCTCTATAAAAAGGCAGAAGAAGCCAAGCGGGAAATCAGTGATCAGACTGCGGTGACCATGGAACTTATGCTGGGTGAAGAGAACAAAACGGCAGAGATCACCTTAAAAGAATATGAGGAAGAGTGCGAAGAACTGCTAATGAAGATCAGGGAACCGGTGAAGAAGAGTCTGGCGGATGCAGGACTGAAGCTGTCGGACATCGATGAGGTATTGCTGATCGGCGGAGCCACCAGACTGTCGGTGGTCAGGGATTTCCTGATCAGGCTGTTCCGCAAATTCCCGGATACAAGACTGAACCCGGACGAAGCCGTGGCACTGGGCGCGGCGATCCAGGCGGCCATGAAGGAACGCCGGGCGGAGGTAAAGGAAGTCATTCTGACGGATGTATGCTCCTTTACATTGGGAACGGAAGTCGTGGTGGAATACGAGGAAGGCAAATTTGAAGACGGCCGTTTCTGTCCCATCATTGAGCGCAACACCGTGATCCCCGCCAGTCATACGGAGCGGTTGTACACTGTCAGAGACAATCAGGACAAGGTACGCGTCCGGGTACTGCAGGGAGAGAGCCGTTTCGCCAGAAATAATCTGTTTCTGGGAGAACTGAACATTGATGTTCCCAAGGGGCCCAGAGGCAGTGAAGCCGTGGATGTGACGTACACCTATGACATCAATTCCCTGCTGGAAGTGGAAGTCAAGGTGGTATCCACCGGACTGACCCAGAAAATGATCATCAAGGGACAGGACAACCAGATGACGGATGATGAGATCCAGAAGCGAATGGAAGAATTGTCCTACCTGAAGATCCAGCCCAGAGACCTGGAGGAGAACCGTCTGGTGCTTCTCAGAGCGGAGCGGATGTATGAGGAAGCACTGGGAGACCGGAGAAAAGAACTGGATCGTTATATCACTGTTTTCGAGGCTGCATTGAAAAAGGGCAAAAAAGAGGAGATCGAGGAGGCCAGAGAGGCATTGAACGAGATCCTGGAAGACGAGGATGAGTGATGTTTTATCCTTGACGCGGCGAAATGATAACATTATAATGTAGAAATGTAGGTTTATTTTCCGAAAGGTGTAATTTTTAGACAAGGAGACCGAGAGAATGAGACAATTCACTTCTGATGAGCTGAGAAAAGCTTGGAAACAATTTTATATAGACCGTGGCCATGTGGATGTGGGAGCAGTATCCCTGGTATCTGACGGATCCACCGGTGTTATGTTCAACGTAGCGGGCATGCAGCCTCTGATGCCTTATCTGCTGGGACAGAAGCATCCTCTGGGTACCAGACTCTGCAATGTGCAGGGCTGCGTTCGTACCAACGATATCGATTCCGTAGGTGACAAGAGCCATGTGACTTTCTTCGAGATGATGGGAAGCTGGAGCCTGGGAGATTATTTCAAGAAAGAGCGTTGCCAGTGGAGTTTCGAACTACTGACACAGGTATTCGGATTTGATGCCGACCATCTGGCTGCTACTGTATTTGCCGGTGACGAGAATGCACCCAGAGATGAGGAAGGCGCACACTACCGTATCGCTTCCGGTTTCAAGAAGGAGAATGTATATTATCTGCCTGCCGATGACAACTGGTGGGGACTGGAATACGGCCCCTGCGGTCCCGACAGTGAGATGTTCTATATTGCAGACAGACCGGACTGCGGACCGAACTGCGGACCCGGCTGTGACTGCGGTAAATACACGGAGCTGGGTAATGATGTATTTATGCAGTATGAGAAGCATCATGACGGTCATCTGACCCCCTTAAAGCAGAAGAACGTGGATACCGGTTGGGGCCTGGAGCGTATTCTGGCCTTTTTAAACGGTACCAGAGATGTATACCAGACGGATCTGTTTGCTCCGGTCATTGCTTATATCGAGGAGGCTTCCGGTGTGAAATACAATGCGGATGAAAAGCTGACCAGATCCATGCGTATTCTGGCAGATCATCTGCGTACCAGTGTAATGCTGATCGGTGACGAAGCAAAGCTGCTTCCTTCCAATACCGGTGCCGGTTATATTCTCCGTCGTCTGATCCGTCGTGCGGTAAGACACGGACGTACCCTGAATATGACTACAGAGCAGCTGCTGCACATTGCTGCCATGTACATTGATGAGATCTATGCAGAAAGTTATCCTCTGATGAAAAAGAACAGAGAGTTCATTCTGAGCGAACTGCAGAAGGAGATCGCACGTTTCGAGAGCACTCTGGAGAACGGCATGAAGGAGTTGCAGAAGATTCTGGAGCAGAAGAGAAGTGAAGGTAAAAAGGAGATCGACGGCAAGTCCGCATTCTACTTATATGATACCTTCGGATTCCCTCTGGAGCTGACTGTAGAGCTGGCACAGGAAGAGAATCTGACCGTAGATGAGGAAGGCTTTGCCGCTGCCATGGAAGAGCAGAAGCAGAAGGCAAGAGAAGGACAGAACTTCTCCCAGAAGATTACCACCGCAGCAGGTGTATTCGATGGACTGGATGACAAGATCACCAGCGAATTTGTAGGTTATGATGCGCTGACCGCAGAAGGAAAAGTAGTAGCACTGGCCACCGAGACTGAACTGGTAAACACCTTAAAGATAGGTGAGACCGGTACACTGATCACCGATGTGACTCCGTTCTATGCTACCATGGGCGGACAGAAGGGTGACTTTGGTGTGATCCGCACCGAAAACGGTACTTTTGAAGTGACTGAGACCGTGAAGATCGCAGGCGGACGCATCGGACATGTGGGTAAGGTCGTATCCGGAACAGTTACTGTGGGAGACAAGGCAGAGCTGGCAGTGGATACCGACAACAGAAAGAGCGTATGTAAGAACCATTCCGCAACCCATCTGTTACAGAAGGCACTGCAGATCGTACTGGGTGATCATGTAGAACAGCAGGGTTCTTACCAGGACGGCGCAAGAACCCGTTTTGACTTCAGCCACGGACAGGCTATGACTGCAGAAGAGATCGCTAAAGTAGAGGCTCTGGTCAACGAGAAGATCGCAGAGGATATTGCAGTTGTTACCGATATCATGAGCATCGAGGATGCGAAGAAGAGCGGAGCTATGGCTCTGTTCGGAGAAAAATACGGCGATACTGTCCGCGTGGTATCCATGGGAGACTTCTCGAAGGAACTGTGTGGTGGTACTCATGTAAAGCATACCGGTGAGATCGGTTACTTCAAGATCCTGTCCGAGAGCGGTGTCGCTGCCGGCGTCAGAAGAATCGAAGCACTGACCGGTGCCAACGTGATGGCATACTATCAGGCTATGGAAGAGAACTTCAATAAGGCAGCCGCAGCCGCAAAGGCAGCTCCGGCAGCCCTGACCGAGAAGATCCAGCATATGCAGGCAGAACTGAAGGCTCTGAATGCTGAGAACGAGTCCCTGAAAGCCAAGATGGCACAGTCCGCACTGGGCAATGTCATGGATCAGGCAGTGGAAGTCAAGGGAACAAAGCTTCTGGCAACCAGCGTAGACGGTGTGGATATGAATGGCTTGCGAGACCTGGGTGACCAGCTCAAGGATAAGCTTGGTGAAGGCGTTGTCGTACTGCTCTCTGCACAGGATGGCAAGGTCAATATGATCGCCATGGCAACAGACGGTGCTGTAAAGGCCGGTGCCCATGCAGGCAACCTGATCAAGGGAATTGCCGCACTGGTTGGCGGTGGCGGCGGCGGACGTCCGAACATGGCGCAGGCCGGCGGTAAGAATCCCGCAGGCATTCCCGCAGCGATCGCGGAAGCGTCCAAAGTACTGGAGGGTCAGCTCGCATAATGGAACGAGAGAATCTGAAATCCCGTTTAGGCTTTATACTGCTGTCTGCCGGCTGTGCCATTGGTATCGGCAATGTATGGAAGTTCCCGTACATGGCCGGCCAGGGCGGCGGTGGCGCATTTGTATTGTTTTATCTGATCTTCCTGGTGATCCTTGGTCTGCCGATTATGACCATGGAGTTCGCTGTGGGAAGAGCAAGTAAGAAAAGTCCCGTAAAGGCTTACCAGGCACTGGAGAAGCCGGGACAGAAGTGGCATATCCACGGGTATTTCACGCTGGCAGGCTGTTATCTGTTAATGATGTTCTATACTACCGTAGCAGGTTGGATGTTACACTATTTTTATATGACGGCTACCGGTAAACTTTCCGGTCTTTCCGCAGATGCGGTAGCGGATCAGTTTACCCGGATGCTGGCAGATCCAGGGGTCATGATGTTCTGGATGGTACTGGTGGTAGTCATCGGTGTCGTCATATGTGCCGGTGGCCTGCAGAACGGTCTGGAGCGTGTGACGAAAGTCATGATGATCGCACTGCTTGCCATCATGGTAGTACTTGCCATCAACAGTTTCTTCATGGCGGGAGCAAAGGAAGGTCTGAAGTTCTATCTGGTACCTGATTTTGGACGTATGCAGGAGGTTGGTGTGGTATCTACACTGGTAGGTGCCATGAATCAGGCATTCTTTACCTTAAGTCTTGGCATTGGTGCAATGGCGATCTTCGGAAGCTACATCGGCAAGGATCATTCCCTGATGGGTGAGTCCGTCAGAGTTGTGGTACTGGATACTTTCGTGGCAATTACCGCAGGACTGATTATATTCCCCGCCTGCTTTACCTATGGGGTGGATCAGACTTCCGGGCCCAGCCTGATCTTTATTACTTTGCCGAATATTTTCGCAAATATGCCTTACGGCCGCCTGTGGGGAAGCCTGTTTTTCCTGTTCATGGCGTTCGCAGCTCTGTCTACAGTACTGGCGGTATTTGAAAATATCATCTGCTGTGGTATGGAACTGACCGGTGCCAGCCGTAAGAAATCTTCCCTGGTGAACCTGTTCCTGATCATTGTACTGTCCGTACCCTGCGTACTGGGGTATAATGTATGGAGCTGGGATGGTTTTGCTGTCTTCGGCGGAGCAGTGCTGGATTTTGAAGATTTCCTGGTAAGTAATCTGTTCCTGCCGTTAGGATCTCTGGTATATCTGTTGTTCTGTGTGACCAGATACGGCTGGGGATGGGAGAACTATAAGGCAGAAGTAAATACCGGCAAAGGCTTAAAAGTCCACGACTGGATGCGCGGTTATCTGACCTGCGGACTGCCCCTGATCGTGATCTTTATTTTCCTGTTTGGAATTTATGATAAGTTTTTTAAATAAGATTATAATATGATGTCGGAATCACCCCCCCCCGACTTTGATGCCTACGGATTGTTCCGTGCTACGCACTCCCACAATCCTACCCTCTATTCGCATATCGTGGGATTATCATCCCACTTTTATGCTCATATCGGGGCGGGTCATAAGGTCTTTCACCCACTTATGAGCAAGCTCATATGGGCTTAGACCTTTGACCCTGGCATCATAATATAATAAAAAATTAAAAAAGTAGTTGACGAATGTATTTTTTATGCTATAATATCAAATGTGTGTAGAACAACTGCGCATTAGAATAACCCAGTCAGTCATGTTACTTGAAGGGACTGAAGGGAGGTCGGGTGTAAGATGTCAAACGTAATCGTAAAAGAGAACGAGACTTTAGATAGCGCTTTACGTCGTTTCAAGAGAAGCTGCGCTAAGGCTGGTATTCAGCAGGAGATTCGTAAGAGAGAGCATTACGAGAAGCCTAGCGTAAAACGTAAGAAGAAGTCTGAAGCAGCAAGAAAACGTAAATATAACTAATGCAAAACAACAGTCCTCGGCGTAATCACCGGGGACTTTGTACTTATGAGGGAAACAAAATGTGGAATTATGAAATACTGGGAACAGATATCTATCATCTGTTAGCAGCGTTTGTATTGTACAGTATTCTTGGCTGGGCATTGGAATCTACCTATATGTCTTTTTGCAATCACAAGCTGACCAACCGTGGCTTTGGCAAAGGCCCCTTTTGCCCGATCTACGGTTTCGGCGGAGTGCTGGGATATCTGATTTTAAGTCCCCTGCGCGGGAAACTGGTAAAGCTGTATTTTCTTGGAGCCATTCTGGCCACCACTTTTGAATATCTGGTGGGAATCGGTATGATCCGTTTCCTCGGAGAGCTCTGGTGGGATTATAATAACAAGCCTTTCAATTACCGTGGTATCATCTGCCTGGAAAGTACTGTTGCCTGGGGCTTTTATGCAATAGGAATCGTACAGTTCGTTCACGATGCCATGTATCACATTATTGACAGAGTACAGATCCAGGTGGGCATCCGTTTGATTCAGGTAATTCTGGCGATTGTAGCTGTGGATTATGTGGTCCAGCTGATCAAAGTATTTCACATCGATGTGCGTAGCAAGGGTGAAGCCCTGAAGGAACGCTGTCAGGCACTGATCACCAGACTGTAGTGTTCCGGACGGTTGGATTACAGGTATATACAAGGCCATACGACCATATCTTTTAGAAGAAAGGATAAGGGAGTGTGGCTTTTTTATGCAAAAAAACAGGAAAAGGATTTTCACATGGATCTTACTTTTTACGGTCAGCATACAGGTATTCTGGTGGGACGGAATCAGTGTATCTGCGGAGCCGGCGGCAATCGAAGCTCCCAGTGCCGTGCTTCTGGAGAGCTCTACCGGGAAAGTGATCTTTGAACAGAATGCCAGAGAGCGCAGAAGTCCCGCCAGTATTACCAAAATCATGACATTGCTATTGACATTCGAGGCATTGGATCAGGGGAAGATAAAACTGGAGGATCCGGTGACCGTCAGTGCTTACGCCAGTTCCATGGGAGGCTCCCAGGTATTCCTGGCGGAGAATGAGGTACAGACCTTGGAGACCATGATCAAATGTATTGCTGTAGCTTCCGGCAACGATGCCAGTGTGGCGGTGGCAGAATACATAGCGGGGAGTGAAGAGGCTTTCGTGGATCAGATGAATCAAAAGGCGGCAGAACTGGGAATGGTAGATACACATTTCGAGGATTGTTGCGGACTGACGGATTCCGACGGACACTATACGACAGCTATGGATGTGGCCATTATGTCCAGAGAGCTCACGGTGAAATATCCCAAGGTCTTTGAATATACCGGTATCTGGATGGAAGACATCACCCATGAGACCAGACAGGGCAGCTCTACATTTACCCTGAACAGTACCAACAAGCTGTTGAAACAGTACCAGTGGGTCACGGGACTGAAGACCGGATCCACCTCCAAGGCTAAATTCTGCCTGTCTGCCACTGCCACGAAGGATGGTATTGACCTGATTGCCGTGGTCATGGGAGCCCCGGACTACAAGGCACGTTTTAAGGATGCTCAGACACTGTTAAGTTACGGTTTCAATGTCAGTGACCTGTATCTGGATGAGAATACGGATGCATTGGAGGACCTTCGGATAGAAGGTGGCGTGGAAGATACGGTACCTGTCAGATACCAGAGCGAATTTCGGTATCTGGATACGGAAGGCAATTCGCTGGACGGAGTGAAGAAAACCCTGGAATTACCGGAGGAGGCACAGGCGCCTGTCGCAAAGGGGGCGGAGGCAGGCAGAGCGGTCTATCTGTTGAACGGAGTGGAGATCGGAAGCGTTCCGATCCTGTATGAAAATGATGTGGCGAAAGCGGTATACAAGGACTACCTCTTTAAAATAATGGAATTTTATCTTTTGTAAGCCCGAAAAATATGTTATACTATAGAACATATTGGCAATTAACTGGAAATAGACCATGGGGGCAAAGAATTTGGATGTGGTGATTACCGTGATCGCAGTGATCCTGGTGGTTCTTGTATGGATAATGCTGTACGACAGCAATCGTTTTGTGGTACGGCATTATTTCCTGCGGGATCAGAGAATCAAAAAGCCTGTTAAGGCAGTGGTTCTGGCGGATCTGCACAATAAGAGATACGGAAAAGAAAATGAGCGCCTGCTGCAGGCCATTGATGAGATAAGGCCGGACATGATCCTGATCGCCGGAGATATTCTGACGGCAAAGCCGAAGGCAAGTCTGGAGACGGCGGTGGACCTGCTTACGAAGCTTGCCGGGAAATATCCGATCTACTACGGCAACGGCAATCATGAACACCGTTTGAAACTGTACCCGGAGAACTACGGAGATATGGCGGAGCGGTACGAGGAAGCCTTGCAGAAGATCGGAATCCGGAGGTTGGTGAATGAACATACCGTTCTGGAAGAATCCGGGATCTGCATTTACGGATCGGAGATCGACAAGCTGTATTACAAGCGCTTCGGGATCCAGCCCATGGATTCGGAGTATCTGAAAAGTCTGTTGGGACAACCTTCCGCAGAAAAGTATACGATCCTGATCGCCCACAATCCGGATTATTTTCCGAAATACGCGGACTGGGGAGCAGATCTGGTGCTGGCCGGCCATGTCCACGGCGGTATGGTGAGAGTCCCCATCTGGGGAAAAGGCGTGGTGTCTCCCAATGTGAGACTTTTTCCAAAATATGATGGCGGAGAGTTCACACTGGGGAAAACCAGAATGCTGCTCAGCAGAGGACTGGGAATGCATACGATTCCGATCCGGCTGTTCAATCCTGGAGAGGTCCTGGAAGTGGATCTGCTGCCGGGGGGAGAAGAGGCCGGTGGGAGCGATGAGGGGAAATAGGAGTTTTATTACATGGCAATATCTGTAAAACTGGAAGCATTTGAAGGTCCTCTGGATCTGTTGCTTCATTTGATCGAGAAAAACAAAATAGACATCTATGATATTCCTATTGTGGAGATCACGGCCCAGTATCTGGATTACATTAAGCAGATGCGACGGGAAGATATGAACGTCATGAGTGAATTCCTGGTAATGGCGGCAACACTGATCGATATCAAGTGCAAAATGCTGCTGCCCAAGGAAGTGAACGAGGACGGCGAGGAAGAGGATCCCAGAGCGGAGCTGGTACAGAAGCTGTTGGAATACAAGATGTACAAATATATGTCCTTCGAACTCAGAGACCGGCAGGTGGATGCTGCCAGAAATATGTACAGAGAACAGAGACTTCCGAAGGAAGTGGAAGCCTACAGACAGCCCATCGATTACGAAGAGCTGATCGGCGATATGAACTTGAACAAGCTTCATGAAATATTCAAATCTATTGTGAAGAAACAGGAGGACAAGATCGACCCTGTCCGCAGCCAGTATGGCAATATCGAAAAGGACGAGGTGGATATGGACATCAAGATGCTGTATGTGGAAGCTTATGCCAGAGAACATAAGACCTTCAGTTTCCGAAAGCTTCTGGAGAAGCAGAACAGCAAAATGGAGGTCATCGTTACTTTCCTGATCATTCTGGAGCTGATGAAGACCGGCAAGATCAACATCAGTCAGGAAAATATATTCGATGATATTATGATTACATCTAACGTTTAAGATACAGTGAGGTCGGAACATGGAACGCAGTAAAGCAGAAGCAGTAATAGAAGCCATCCTTTTTACCATGGGGGATTCCGTGGAGATCAGCAGACTTGCGGAAGTGATCGAAGAGGATGTGAAGACCACAAAATCCATTTTAAAAGATATGGCGGCGCGGTATGAGGAAGAGAACCGTGGCATCGGACTGACACAGTTTGACAATTCGGTACAGCTGTGTACCAAGTCGGATATGTATGAATACCTGATCAAGATCGCCAAGACTCCCCGAAAGATGACATTGACGGATACGGTTCTGGAGACCCTGTCCATCATTGCCTATAAGCAGCCGGTAACAAGACTGGAGATCGAGAGAGTCAGAGGGGTCAGCTGCGATCATGCCATCAATAAGCTGTTGGAATACGATCTGATCACGGAGTTAGGGCGGCTGGATGCTCCCGGAAGACCTCTGCTGTTCGGCACAACGGAACAGTTCCTTCGCTGCTTTGGTGTGAAGAGCCTGGAGGAACTGCCGGAACTGAACCCGGTGCAGGTGGAGGAATTCAAACAGCAGGCGGAGCAGGAAGTACAGCTCACATTAAACATATAATAGAATAGGACAAAGAATCAGCCTCATAATAATCATAGTAATAGGGGACTCTTTTGGGAGTGATGATTATGCGAGGCTTTTTTTGTGCCCTTTTCGCCGGAATTCTGTGTCTGGAAAGTATAGGCGGATTCTGTCGGCAGGGGTATGTCAGCGAGGGAATCCGGGAACAGGCTACGCACCTTTTTCATGAAACAGCGGAAAAGGAAGCCGGGCAGCTGCAGGAGGATTTACACCTGTATGCACAGGCGGCGGTGCTTCTGGATGCCGACTCCGGGCGGGTACTATATGGAAAAAATGAAGAGACTCCCATGGCAATGGCCAGCACCACCAAGATCATGACCTGCATTCTGGTGCTGGAAAATGCAAAGGTGGAGGAAGAGGTCAGTATTTCCGCCTATGCAGCCACTATGCCCAAGGTAAAGCTCTATGTGAAAAAGGGGGAGCATTATACGGTAAGAGAACTGCTGTTTTCCCTGATGCTGGAAAGCCATAATGATGCTGCTGCGGCACTGGCGGAAGATATCGGCGGAAAGCTTCTGGGTGAGACGAAAGAGGCTTCGGAGCATACTACAGAAGAGAGTAAGGCAGCATTACATAGATTTGCACAGGCGATGAATGAAAAGGCGGTGGAGATCGGCTGCGAGGATACATGGTTTATCACTCCCAACGGGTTGGATGCCACAGAGACATTGACATTACCTGACGGGAGTATTCTGGAAAAGGAGCACCATACCACAGCAAAGGATCTGGCCTGTATTTTACGGTACTGTATCAGAGAGTCTTCCCAGAGAGATCTGTTCCGGGAGATCACCCGGACACAGGAGTATTGTTTCACGGAAAACGGACGCTCCTTTCAGTGCCACAACCACAATGCCTTTTTGCAGATGATGGACGGAGCTTTTACCGGCAAGACCGGATTTACGAACAAGGCGGGGTACTGCTATGTGGGAGCACTGGAACGGGATGGAAAATGTATGATTGTGGCACTTCTGGCCTGTGGGTGGCCGAATCATAAGACCTATAAATGGAGTGACAGCAGAGAGTTGTTTGGATATGGACTGGAAAATTTTGTTTACCGGAAGTTCGGAGAGGAAGAATTTTCCGGACGGGAACAGTACCTTATGCCGATCCCGGTGACGGAGGCACAGGATGAGGAATTGACAGGAGAAGTGCAGCTGGCGGTGGAACTGGATCCGGAGGCGGAAGGAGCGGAAGGCCTGCTTATGCGCGCAGACGAGAAAGTGGAGATTCTCTACCGGAAAGAGAAAGAACTGAAGGCACCGGTAAAGGAAGGAACGACGGTGGGAGAAATCTGTTATCTGGTGGATGGCGAAATCTGGCGCAGGGAGCGGCTGTATGCTGCTTGGACAGTGGAGGCCGTGAATCTTTCCTGGTGCGGCAGACAGATCCTGAAACGTTTTCTTGTAGCATTCCCGTAGGGATTGCAGAAAAATGGAATGGAAAAAATGACGGGGAAATTGTTCAAAATGAGGTACAATATATAAAAAATGTAAAAATCTGCAATTCGTTCTTTGCGAGTTGCAGATTTTATGTTATACTACAAACTGTTAATCATGGGGGCATTTGTGCTTCTATATTAATAAACGTTTTCTATTATATTTTATTATATTATCAACGGAGGGCTGAAAACATATGAGTACTACTTCAAAAGCGAGTCAAAGAATAGCAGCTTTACTCGATGACAACAGTTTCGTTGAAATCGGCGGACTTGTAACCGCAAGAGCTACGGATTTCAATCTGAAACCCAATGAAACTCCTTCTGACGGTTGTATTACCGGCTACGGAGTGATCAATGGTAATCTTGTATATGTATATAGCCAGGACGCTTCCGTACTGAACGGAACCATCGGCGAGATGCATGCAAAGAAGATCACCAATCTCTACGATCTGGCTATGAAGACCGGAGCACCTGTAATCGGACTGATCGAATCAGCAGGTTTAAGACTGCAGGAAGCAACCGATGCACTGGCTGCATTTGGTGAGATCTATTTAAAGCAGACCATGGCTTCCGGCGTGATCCCTCAGATCACTGCTGTATTCGGAACCTGTGGCGGTGGCTTAGGACTGTTCCCTACCATGACCGATTTCACTTTCATGGAAGAGAAGAATGCCAAGCTGTTCGTAAATGCTCCTAACGCTCTGGACGGTAATGTGATCACCAAGTGTGATTCTTCTTCCGCTAAATTCCAGGCAGAAGAGAGCGGTATTGTTGACGTGGTAGCTGACGAAGCAACCATTCTGGAGAAGGTAAGAGAGCTGGTAAGCTTCCTGCCTGCCAACAACGAGGATGATGCAAGCTTCTTAGAGGATTGCACTGATGATCTGAACCGTGTAAATCCTGAGATCGCAGGCTGCGTCGGCGACACATCCGTTGCTCTGTCCATTCTGGCAGATGACAACAACTTCTTCGAGGTGAAGGCCGGATATGCTAAGAACATGGTAACCGGTTTCTTACGTCTGGATGGCGTTACCGTTGGTGCGGTAGCTAACCGTTCCGAGATCTGCGACGAAGAAGGCAAGGTAGCAGAGAAGCTGGATGCAGTTCTGACTGCAGAGGGCTGTGAGAAGGCTGCTGAGTTCGTAAACTTCTGTGATGCTTTCGGCATTCCTGTACTGACCCTGACCAATGTAAAGGGTTACGAAGCAACTCTGGCTTCCGAGAAGGCTATCGCAAAGGCTGCTGCAAAGCTGACCTACGCATTTGCCAACGCTACCGTTCCCAAGGTGAACGTTGTGATCGGCAAGGCTCTGGGAACCGCTTATGTGGTAATGAACTCCAAGGCAATCGGTGCGGATATCACCATGGCATGGCCGGATGCACAGATTGGTGCTATGGACGGCAAGCTGGCTGCCAAGATCATGTATGATGGCCAGGGCGCTGATGTGATTAATGAAAAGGCTGCTGAGTACGAAGCACTTACTCTGAATGTAACCAGCGCAGCCAAGAGAGGATATGTGGACCAGATCGTAAATGCTGCTGATACCAGAAAATATGTGATCGGCGCATTCGAGATGCTATTCACCAAGAGTGAAGACCGTCCTGCCAAGAAACACGGAACTGTATAAGAAAGGGTGATTGTAAAATGAAGAAATTTTTAAGCTTAGTATGTATGATTACCTGCATCTTTGGTTTGACGGCGTGCGGCAGTGAGGAGACCTATACGGATTATGAGCAGCGCAAGATGGACACTGCAATCCAGATAGCTACCCAGTATGTGATTCCTTCTCTAGAGAATTTTGAAGACGAAGCTGCACTGGAGAGCTTCTCTGAGTATACCGCTGATGAAGTGGCATATATGGTACAGGAAAATGTAGGTATCACCGTTGATGGTTATGCATACAAAACTGCTATCGAGTCCTTCAACTCCGCTAAAAAGTCCATTGGCGGCATTACCGCAGTCGGTGATGCAGAAGCTACCATCGATGATGATCAGATCATTGTACATGTAGATGTGACCGGTGCCAAACAGAATGCACAGGCAGAAGTGATCTTCACCAACGATATGTTCCTGAGCATGGAGTCTGCAGCGCTGAACCCCGTGGAGTCCATGGGTGGCCTGATGACCAAAGCTGCACTGAACACTCTGATCGGTATGGGAACTGTATTCGTAATGCTGATCATGATCTCACTGATCATTTCCCTGTTCAACTTCATTCCGAAGATCCAGGCTGCATTCAGCAAGAAGGATAAGGAGGAAGAAGCAAAGAACGCAGGTATTGATAAGGCTGTAACTCAGAGCGTTGCACAGGAAGAGCCCGAGGCAGATGACACTGAGCTGGTCGCTGTTATTGCAGCTGCGATCGCAGCAAGCGAAGGTGCGGCAAGCACTGACGGATTTGTAGTTCGTTCTATCCGCAAAGTAAGATAATCGTAAAAACGTTAGGAGGATATTAAAATGAAAAATTATACCATTACCGTAAATGGCAACGTATATGATGTAGTAGTAGAAGAGGGCGCATCTACCGGAGCACCCGTAGCAGCAAAGGCTCCCGCAGCTCCCAAGGCAGCACCCAAGGCTCCCGCAGCAGCTCCCAAGGCAAGCGGCGCAGCAGGCAGCATCAAGGTTGAGGCCGGTGCAGCTGGTAAAATCTTCAAGGTAGAGGCAAGTGTTGGACAGGCTGTTAAGAAGGGTGATGCTGTCATCATTCTGGAAGCTATGAAGATGGAGATCCCTGTAGTAGCTCCCGAAGACGGCACTGTAGCAAGCATTGACGTTGCAGTTGGTGATACTGTTGAGGCTGGTGCAGTTCTGGCAACTCTGAACTAGGCATTTTACATCAGCTCTATAAACAACAGGAGGTCATCAAATGGAATATATAGCTAGTACGCTTAACAACCTGATTCATCAGACAGCGTTTTTTAACCTGACCTGGGGAAACTATGTCATGATTCTGGTTGCATGCTTTTTCCTTTATTTAGCTATCCGTCATGAGTTCGAGCCTTTGCTCTTACTCCCGATAGCGTTCGGTATGCTGTTGGTAAACATTTATCCCGATATCATGCTGCACCCTGAAAATGCAGCAAACGGTGCCGGCGGCTTACTGTATTATTTCTACAAGCTGGATGAACTGGCAATCCTGCCTTCCCTGATCTTCATGGGTGTAGGTGCCATGACAGACTTTGGTCCTCTGATTGCGAACCCCAAGAGCTTCCTTCTGGGAGCTGCTGCGCAGTTTGGTATCTTCGCAGCATACTTCGGAGCAATCTGGCTGGGATTCAACGACAAGGCAGCTGCAGCAATCTCCATCATCGGTGGTGCTGACGGCCCTACCTCCATCTTCCTTGCTGGTAAGCTGGGACAGACGGCAATCCTGGGACCTATCGCAGTGGCAGCATATTCCTACATGTCACTGGTTCCCATTATCCAGCCCCCTATTATGAAGCTTCTCACTACTGAGAAAGAGAGAAAGATCAAGATGGGTCAGCTTCGTCCCGTATCCAAGCTGGAGAAGATCCTGTTCCCCATCGTTGTTACCATCGTTGTATGTCTGATCCTTCCCACCACAGCTCCTCTGGTAGGTATGCTGATGCTGGGTAACCTGTTCCGTGAGTCCGGTGTTGTTCGTCAGCTGACTGAGACAGCATCCAATGCTCTGATGTACATCGTAGTTATTCTGCTGGGTACTTCCGTAGGTGCTACCACCAGTGCAGAAGCATTCCTGAATGCAGATACCTTGAAGATCGTAGCTCTGGGTCTGATCGCATTCATGTTCGGTACCGCCGCAGGTGTTCTGTTTGGTAAACTGATGTGTGTATTTTCCGGTGGCAAGATCAATCCTTTGATCGGTTCCGCAGGTGTATCCGCAGTTCCTATGGCAGCACGTGTATCCCAGAAGGTTGGTGCAGAATCCGATCCTACCAACTTCCTGCTCATGCATGCTATGGGTCCTAACGTAGCAGGAGTTATCGGTACTGCCGTAGCAGCCGGTACATTCATGGCTATCTTCGGTGTATTTTAAAGCGATGCACGATGAAATAAGTCCGAAGGACTTATGAATGGCATCGCGTCATACTAACTATAGAAAATATTATTATGGAGGATATTCGTAATGTCAGAAATTGAAAAGAAACCGATTAAGATTACGGAAACTGTTTTACGTGATGCACATCAGTCTCTGATCGCTACCAGAATGCCGACCGAATTCATGCTTCCCATCGTTGACAAGATGGATAAAGTTGGTTATCATTCCGTAGAGTGCTGGGGAGGTGCTACCTTTGATGCATCCCTTCGTTTCCTGAAGGAAGATCCCTGGGACAGACTGAGAAAGCTGCGTGACGGCTTCAAAAACACCAAGTTACAGATGCTGTTCCGTGGACAGAATATTCTGGGTTACAGACCTTATGCAGATGACGTGGTAGATTACTTCGTACAGAAGTCCATCTCCAACGGTATTGATATCATTCGTATTTTCGACTGTCTGAACGACCTGCGCAACTTACAGGAAGCGGTAAATGCTACCAACAAGTTCAAGGCACAGGAAGGCAGAGGTGAAGCACAGGTTGCTCTGGCTTACACTCTGGGTGATGCTTACACTCTGGAGTACTGGACCAGCATGGCCAAGAAGATCGAAGAGATGGGTGCAGATTCCATCTGTATCAAGGATATGGCCGGTCTGTTAGTACCTTACAAGGCTGCTGAACTGATCAAGGCGATGAAGGAAGTTACCAAGCTTCCCATCCAGTTGCATACTCACTATACTTCCGGTGTTGCAAGCATGACCTACCTGAAGGCAGTAGAGGCCGGTGTTGATGTGATCGATACCGCTATGAGCCCCTTCGCTATGGGTACTTCACAGCCTGCTACCGAGGTTATGGTTGAGACCTTCAAGGGAACCCCTTACGATACCGGTCTGGATCAGAACCTGTTAGCTGAGATCGCTGACTACTTCAGACCTTACAGAGATGAGTGCCTGGCTAACGGCCTGCTGAATCCCAAGGTTATGGGTGTTGATATCAAGACTCTGCTGTATCAGGTACCCGGCGGTATGCTTTCCAACATGGTTAGCCAGCTGAAGGAGCAGAATGCAGAAGACAGATACTACGATGTGCTGAAGGAGATCCCCAAGGTTCGTAAGGATCTGGGTGAGCCCCCTCTGGTTACCCCTTCTTCTCAGATCGTTGGTACTCAGGCAGTCTTCAACGTACTGCTTGGTGAGCGTTACAAGATGGCTACCAAGGAGACCAAGGCAGTTCTTCGTGGTGAGTACGGTCAGACCGTTAAGCCCATGAGCCAGGAAGTTATCGACAAGGTTATCCCCGGTGAGGAGAGAATTACCTGCCGTTACGCTGATCTGCTCGACAATGAGATGGATAAGCTGGAAGGCGAAATGAAGGAATGGAAACAGCAGGATGAGGACGTTCTGAGCTACGCTCTGTTCCCTCAGGTTGCTACCGATTTCTTCAAGTATCGTCAGGCACAGCAGGAAAAGGTTGATATGACCCAGGCTGACACCAAGAACGGTGCATACCCTGTCTAAATAATTTTTCAATAAAGATGCCGCACGGTTGCTAGCAACCGGTGCGGTATTTTTATTAGAAAAACAAAACTCATGAGCATAAAAGGGCATTAGCCCGATATGCGAATGAGTTTGCGGCTTCGAGAGCGCGAAGCGCGTAGAAGCCGTTATTTAGACATGCCCTTGGTCAGCCCGATATGCGAATGAGTTTATTTACATATTGACAAACCACCTCTTCACCCACTAAAATAACAAGTGTTATAGAAGAACACATTGTTTGCTGTAAATACAGCGGAATGAGAGGGATTATGGCTCGTAAAGAGATGATCACGATTGATAAAATCCTGGATACGGCATTTGCCATGACAAGGGAAGAGGGATTTGCCAATGTGACAGCCAGAAGGGTAGCGGCGAAAGCAGGGTGCTCTACACAGCCTATTTTTAGAGTATATAAGAATATGGAAGAACTGTGGGATGCGGTCTATGAGAGAGCTGCAGCTTATTTTCTGGATTATTACAGCTTGTATCCCCGTACCGGCAAGACACCTTTCGCCAATCTGGGCATGGCTTACATAGCTTTTGCTAGAGAAGAGAGACACCTGTTCGAGCTTCTGTTTGTATCGGATAACCAGGATGGCAAACATAAGAAAAAGAGCATGTATGAGATCTTGAATGGTGATGCCGGAAACGTGGTCTACGAGATCAACCTGGCCAGAGTGGCGGGCTGCCCGGATCCCGGTGATCTGTTCATGAAAATGTGGATTTTCATTCACGGAGCTGCCTGCATGTCTCTGACCGGAGATTATGATCTGACAGACTTACAGACAATGCAGCTATTAGAGCATTCCTATTACGCTTTTTACAATGAGACAACGCGAGGTTAAGAACCGTGGCAGAATATGATGTTTTTACCCGAATCAACGAACATTATGCAAAAATGAGCAAAGGCCACAAAGCCATTGCGGATTACATATCGGAACATTACGATCAGGCAGTATTTATGACCGCAGCAAAGCTGGGTGAGACATTGGGAATCAGTGAATCTACCGTAGTGCGTTTTGCAGCGGGAATCGGTTATGACGGTTATCCGAAATTCCAGAAGGCACTGGAAAGCTGCGTGCAGGGAAAGCTCAACGGCATTCAGAAAATGGATGCCAAATACGGCAGAAGCTCCCAGTCGGAGATCCTGACCTCCGTACTCAGCGCAGATATCGAAAAGATCCAGGATACCATAGACAATCTGGATCCGGCGGCCTTTGAATCCGCCGTTGCCACGATTCTGGAGGCAGAGACCATTTATATCATGGGACTTCGCAGCAATGAGCCGCTGGCAGCGTTTCTGCATTTTTACCTGAATATGATCCGTGGCAAAGTCTTTTTACTGAATACCACCAGTGTCAGTGAGACTTTTGAACAGATGATCCATATTGGCCCGAAGGACTGCTTCATCGGTATCAGTTTTCCCAGATACTCCATGCGGACGTTAAAGGCCATGGAGTTTGCCAATGACCGGAATGCCAAGGTGATCGCCATTACCGACAGCATCCATTCCCCCATGAATCTGTATTCTTCCTGCAATCTGCTGGCCAGAAGCGACATGGTGTCGGTGGTGGATTCTCTGGTGGCACCTTTAAGCGTGATCAATGCGCTGGTAGTGGCATTGTGCCTGAAATGTCCGGAGCAGGTGCGTAAAAATCTGGAGACACTGGAAGAGACCTGGAATAATTATCAGGTATATCTGAATGATGAGATCGACTTTATAGATGATGAACCGATGCTGGACTATTCCCTGCGGCGCAAGGAAAAATGATGGACGGACAGATCGGCAAAAGAGGATAGAAATGAGTAAGGTGATTGTGATCGGTGGCGGTGCTGCCGGCATGATGGCTGCCATTGCGGCAGCGCAAAAAGGGCATAAGGTAATACTTCTGGAAAAGAACGAAAAGCTGGGGAAAAAACTGTTCATCACTGGAAAAGGCCGTTGCAATGTGACAAACGCGGCGGACATGGATGTCTTATTTCAGAATATTTGTACCAATGAAAAGTTTCTGTACAGTGCTTTTTACGGCTTTGATAATACACGGGTATGCGATCTGCTGGAGCAGGCAGGCTGCCCGCTGAAAACGGAGCGGGGAGACCGGGTATTTCCGGTATCCGATCATTCTTCGGACGTGATCGCCGCCCTCCAGAGAGAACTTCGCAAATATCAGGTGGATGTTCATCTGCATACCGAGGTGATAAAGATCCTAACGAAGGAAACGGATGGCAATCCTGTTTTCTGTGGCGTGGAATGTGCAGACCATAAGAAAATCGCGGCGGATGACTGCATTGTCTGTACTGGAGGCTGTTCCTATGCCAGCACCGGATCCACGGGGGACGGGTATCGTTTCGCGGAAGAGACAGGGCATAAGGTGACGGAGAGGAAACCGGCATTGGTGCCTTTGGAGATCCGGGAAAACTGGTGCAGGGAACTGATGGGCCTTTCCTTAAAAAATGTGGAGATCCGGATGCAGTGTGGGAAAAAGACCTGGTATGAAGGGTTCGGCGAGATGCTGTTTACCCATTTTGGCGTCAGCGGCCCCCCTGATCCTGTCAGCCAGCAGCTTTTATTCGAAAAATCTTTCGAAACGTAAAGGCGGCGATGAGGTAAAACTTTTCCTGGATCTGAAACCGGCGTTGACCCCGGAACAGCTGGACAAACGTTTGCTTCGGGATTTTGAGGAAGCAAAGAACAAACAATTTAAAAATGCGCTGGACCACCTGTTCCCTGCAAAGCTGATTCCTGTTATGATAGAGTTGTCCGACATTTCCCCGGAGAAGAAAGTGAACGAAATCAGCCGGGAAGAGAGAAAAGCTTTCGGCTCATTGATCAAGGAACTACCCATGACGGTGGCGGGGACGAGATCTTTTGCGGAAGCAATCATCACTCAGGGGGGAATCTCGGTAAAGGATATCAATCCTTCCACCATGGAATCCAAACGTGTACGGCATCTGTATTTCGCAGGGGAAGTATTGGATCTGGATGCCATGACCGGGGGCTTTAATTTGCAGATCGCCTGGTCTACGGGACATCTGGCGGGGGACAGCATACAATAAATTCGCGCACAAAAAAGTCCGGAGAGAGATTTTACGAATGAAAACCGGAAGATTTGTGAAAAAATAATAATTAATAGAAATCAATTATAACTAATAGAAATAAAGAAAAGAGGACTAGACTATGAGTTTTAATGTAGCAATCGACGGCCCGGCAGGTGCCGGAAAAAGTACCATTGCAAGAGCTGTGGCAAAGAAAAAAGGATTTATCTATGTGGACACCGGAGCAATGTATCGCGCCATGGCACTGTTTATGTTAAGAGAGGGCGTAGAACCCACGGATGCAGCGGTCATCGCCGATAAATGCAAGGAGGCGGATATCACCATTCAGTATGTGGACGGTGAGCAGGTCGTTTTATTAAACGGAGAGAACGTTAATGCTTATCTGCGTACCGAAGAAGTCGGCAATATGGCATCCAATACCAGTGCACAACCCGCAGTACGCACCAAACTGGTAGAACTTCAGCAGGCACTTGCAGCTAAGAGCGACGTGATCATGGACGGCCGTGACATCGGTACAGTGGTTCTTCCAAATGCTCAGGTGAAGATCTATCTGACCGCCAGCAGTATGGTGAGAGCCAGGAGAAGATATGATGAACTGACCGCCAAGGGAGAGACCTGTGATCTGGAGAAGATCCGTCAGGATATCGAAGACAGAGACTATAGAGATATGCACAGAGAGACCTCTCCGTTAAAACAGGCTGAGGATGCGGTACTGGTGGATACCTCCGATATGACGATCGAGCAGGTCATCGACCGGATCGTGGAACTGATCGGTTAAACAGGAGATCTGATATGGAAGTAAGACTGGCAGACTGTGCGGGCTTTTGCTTCGGCGTAAAGCGCGCCGTAGATACTGTGTATGAACAATTAAAAAACGGGAAGACTATCTATACCTATGGTCCCATCGTGCATAATGAGGAAGTGGTCCGGGAACTGGCGGAAAAAGGAGTAAGAGTTCTGGAAAGCAAAGAAGAACTAAAAAACCTGAAAGCCGGGGAGACCATTCCCACTGTGATCATCCGTGCCCACGGAGTGGCAAAAGAAATCTATGATATCATGGAAGCAAACGGTCTGGAGTGCATTGATGCCACCTGCCCCTTTGTGAAAAAGATCCATCGTATCGTGGAACAAAAAAGCACAGAAGGGTACCATGTGATCGTCGTGGGGGACCCGAAACATCCGGAAGTAGAGGGTATCGTCGGCTGGTGTCAGGGCCCGGTAACCGTTCTGGAAACTCCCGAACAGGCAGAAAATTTTGTGAAAACAGAAGGTGAAAAGCTCTGTATTGTGTCTCAGACGACATATAACTACAATAAATTTCAATATATAGTTGAAATTTTTGAAAAAAAAGGTTACAATGATAGTGTTGTGAACACTATCTGTAATGCTACAGAAGAGCGACAGCGATCGGCAAAGGCCATTGCAGCGGAAGCTGACGTTATGATTGTAATAGGAGGGAAGCACAGTTCTAATAGCAGAAAACTTTACGAAATCTGCCAAAGGGAATGTGTGCACACCTATTTTATACAGACACTGGATGACTTGCATTTAGATCTACCTAAAGCTGTCCGACTAGTGGGTATTACAGCGGGGGCTTCCACCCCAAATAAATTAATTGAGGAGGTTCAAAATTATGTCAGAATTAACTTTTGAACAAATGCTGGATGAATCATTAAAAACAATACATGCAGGAGAGGTAGTCGAAGGTACAGTCATCGATGTGAAACCGGAAGAGATCATTCTGAACATCGGATACAAATCTGACGGTATTCTTACCAAGAACGAATACACCAACGACTCCAGCGTGGATCTTACCACGGTTGCCAAGGTTGGTGACACCATGGAAGTTAAGGTTCTGAAAGTCAATGACGGTGAGGGACAGGTTCTCCTTACCTACAAGCGTCTTGCTGCAGACAGAGGCAACAAGAGAATTGAAGAAGCATTTAACAATCACGAGGTACTTAAGGCAACCGTATCCCAGGTACTGGACGGTGGTTTAAGTGTGATCGTGGACGAAGTAAGAATCTTCATCCCTGCAAGCCTGGTATCCGATACTTATGAGAAGGATCTGACCAAGTATGCAGGACAGGAGATTGAATTCGTGATCAGCGAGTACAATCCCAAGAGAAGAAGATACATTGGTGACCGCAAACAGCTGATCGTAGCCAAGAAGGCTGAGCTGCAGAAGGAACTCTTTGAGAAGATCAAAGAAGGTGATATCGTAGAAGGTGTTGTTAAGAACGTAACTGATTTCGGCGCATTTATCGATCTTGGCGGCGCAGACGGACTGCTTCACATCTCCGAGATGTCTTGGGGCAGAGTTGAGCATCCCAAGAAGGTATTCAAGGTTGGCGATAAGCTGAAAGTCCTGATCAAAGAGATCAACGGCAATAAGATTGCACTGTCCCTGAAATTCGACGACGCTAACCCCTGGAAGAATGCAGCAGAGAAGTATGCAGTTGGCAATGTAGTAACCGGTAAGGTTGCAAGAATGACCGACTTTGGCGCTTTCGTAGAATTAGAGCCCGGTGTAGATGCTCTGCTTCATGTATCCCAGATCGCAAAGGAGCACATTGAGAAACCTTCCGATGTACTGAGCGTTGGCGATGAAGTTACAGCTAAGGTTGTAGATTTCAATGAGGCTGATCACAAGATTTCCCTGAGCGTTAAAGCTCTGACAGCTCCAGAACCCGTTGAGGCAGAGGAAGAGTCCGATGCAGATGTTGTATCTGTAGATATTGACGCTGTTATCGCTGCAGAGGCTGAGAACTCTGAGAAATAATCAACCGTTAGGTGGTAGATATTCATGATATATGATTATGAGTATTTTAAAAAGGAGATTTATTCTCTGACTACGATCGATCTGAATGCTTACAAAGAGAAGCAGATGAAACGGCGTATCGATACTCTGATCGCCAAGCATAAGATCGTAGGTTATGACAAGTATGTACAGGCACTGAAGACGGATAAAGTACTTTTTGAGGAATTTGTAGGATACATTACTATCAATGTTTCAGAATTCTACCGTAATCCTGAACAGTGGAAATATCTGGAAGAGACCGTGATCCCGGAACTGATTCAACGCTTCGGCAAGAACCTGAAGGTTTGGAGTGCGGCATGTTCCACGGGAGATGAGCCTTACTCTCTTGTAATGGCTCTGTCACGGCACATTCCGTTACAGCAGATTCGTATCTATGCTACAGATCTGGACAAACAGGTTATCGCAAAGGCAAAGACCGGCCTGTATGGAGAAAAGAGCATAGAAGGCGTGCCGGAGGATCTGAAGAAGAAATACTTCACGAAGATTGGTCCTTCTTACAAGATTGCAGATGAGATCAAGGCAAGAGTGGATTTTCACCAGCACAATTTACTGAAGGATACTTATCCTACCGACTGTAATCTGATCGTGTGCAGAAATGTATTGATTTACTTTACAGAAGAAGCAAAGGATGAAGTATTCCGGAAGTATTACCAGTCACTGGCCAAGGGTGGTATGCTGTTTATCGGAAGTACCGAACAGATCATGAATTATCGCGAAATCGGATTTGACAGAAAGAGTTCTTTCTATTATGTGAAACCGATGTAGTGAGTACAGAAAATGACAAAATAAGAAAGAGGAAAGCAGTTTTGCTTTCCTCTTTTTGTACTTTTTGTACTTTCTGTGCTATAAGTGCTATAAGTACTATAAGTACATCTAAGGGACGATGTCTCATTTCGTTCCGGTTAGTAAGTAGATGCGATCATGGACAAAACATGATTGGCATACTGTGTAAATCCTTCTCTGTTTTTCTTCATTTCATCCGTCAACTCGAAGAATAATTCCTTGCTCTTATAATCTCTCTTGAAGAATGGCGTGAACAGAATCTCCCATTGGGGAAGATAGCAGGAGAATTTCCGGGTGTAACAGTTCGCTGCGGAGGCTTGGAGCCTGTGCTCTTTGTCCACGAAACCGGCTACAGATTTGTGCAATGCCACATCTTCCGTAGGAAGATAGTAATAGTCCTTGTAGTTGGAATAGAAATATTTTAATTCTTCCTCGTAAATGGGAACCTTTAAAGTAGCCGATTCTCCTTCTCCACGGAAATAGCAGTTGGCCGCAGAAGCGGTTACCAGTCTGGGCAGGGAAGTGGGAATCTGCAGGGTGATCAACAGTTCCTTGCGCTGTGCGCCACTGACATCTTTGTAATAGTTGGCCTGTACTTTTCTGGCTTTCACACAATTCTCGTTGAACAGATCATAGTAGGCCAGAATCGGAAGAACTTCCAACATTCCCTTCAGGTCGTCCGCATTATGCAAAAACAATGCTTTTTCTGTGAATTCCGAAGGATTTTTTACATAATCATGGTATAGACCAATGAGTTCTCCGCCGGAGAAAACATCGGTCCGGGCAATTCCGAGATACTGCTCCAAAGTTTTCTGCTTACAGTTCGGCAGCTTTAGGAAGAATTTATAAGGGGAGATCCGGCGGTAAATGTCGATACCCTGAAATCCGTCAAAGGAGAACGGAAGCTTTAACTGCGCACATTTCTGGGTGATAAAGGGAAGGTCAAAATTATTGCCGTTGAAATGTACCAGATAGCGATAATCTCTTGCAAAATCAAAGAAAGCAGTGAGAATATCCCCTTCCTGGGAATAGTCATCCGCCATCCACTGGATGGTCCGCCATTTGCCGGCCTGATAGTAGGCACAGCCAATCATATATAAATAAGAAGTACGGGAAGTGAATCCCGTGGTCTCAATATCGAGAAAAAGGATTTGTTCCAGAGGCGCCAGCTTATCCAAGGGATAGGAGATCGCGAAATCCTCCAGAGTCTCTTCTGATTTTTTCATGTATGACCTCTTTCTGCCGTGTGGGCAAGTTAATAAACGCTTTCTTCGTTCTTCGAACTCTCGAAAGCGTAACAAACATGCGTAATCCGGGCTATCGCCCTACTTACTTATGTTTGTTTATTCACCTCATAGAAAACCTGTGCTGCCTGCAAGCAGTCACACAGACTTTCTATGGGTGAATTTATTTTACCATAATTTTAGAATTTGCAGTAGCATTTTGTTGATAAAAGTTGATAAAAATAGTACAATTATCATAATGCAATTTGCAATACAAGTAACTATTTAGAAAGGATGTTAGGAAATGGCAAAGTTGACATTTGTAGGCGGAATACATCCCTATGATGGAAAAGATCTGTCCAAGGACAAACCGATCCAGGATGTCCTGCCCAAAGGGGAAATGGTCTATCCGTTGTCCCAGCACATCGGCGCTCCGGCGAAGCCCATCGTGGCAAAAGGAGACCGGGTGCTGGCGGGACAAAAGATAGCGGAAAGTGGTGGCTTCGTGTCGGCACCCATCTATGCATCTGTGTCGGGTACGGTAAAAAACCATTGAGACGAGACGTGTGGTAACAGGAGATCTGATACAGAGTATCGTGATCGACAATGACGGCCTGTATGAGAGCGAAGAATTTCATCCTTATGCACCGGTGGACAAACTGCAGAAGGAAGAGATCATCGACATTGTGAAGGAAGCCGGTATCGTAGGTATGGGTGGTGCCGGATTTCCTACGCATGTCAAGCTGTCTCCCAAGGATCCTGACAAAATTGAATATGTAATTGCTAACTGTGCGGAATGTGAGCCTTATCTGACTTCCGATTACCGCAGAATGATGGAAGAGCCGGACAAGCTGATCGGTGGTCTGAAGATCATGCTGAAGCTGTTTGACAATGCCCACGGTATTCTGGCCGTGGAGGACAATAAGCCGGATTGTATCTCTCTGTTAAAACAGATGACTAAGAACGATCCTCAGATCACGGTGAAGGCACTGAAGACCAAGTATCCTCAGGGCGCGGAGCGTCAGCTGATCTATGCCACAACGGGACGGAAGATCAATTCCTCCATGCTGCCTGCGGACGTAGGTTGTATTGTAGATAATGTAGATACCGTGGTTGCCATTTACAGAGCGGTGACGGAAGGACGCCCTCTGATGGAGCGTATCATCACTGTTACCGGAGATGCTGTGGCCAATCCCCGGAATTTTCGTGTACCTATCGGTATGAGTTATCAGGAACTGTTGGATATAGCCGGTGGATTTAAGCAGGAGCCGGAGAAGATCATCTGCGGAGGTCCCATGATGGGATTCGGTATGTTCCAGCTGGATGTACCCACCACAAAGACCTCTACCGCATTACTGGCACTGACCCAGGACGATGTATCCGCTATGGAGCCCAGTCCCTGCATCAACTGCGGACGTTGCGTGGAAGCATGTCCCGGCCGTATTGTTCCCAGCCTTCTGGCAACCTATGCGGAGCATTTTGATGAAGAGGCTTTCGTGGAACATAACGGTATGGAATGCTGTGAATGCGGCTGCTGTAGTTTTGTATGCCCGGCAAAGCGTCCTCTGACGCAGGAGATCAAATCCATGCGTAAGATCCAGCTTGCCAAGAAGAAAAAGAAGTAGGAGGGAAGAACAGTGAGCGGACTTTTAAAAGTATCTTCAAATCCTCATATCCGGTCAAAAGTAACGACCAGCAGCATTATGACAGCCGTGGTGATCGCACTGCTGCCGGCTGCCGGTTTCGGAATCTATAACTTTGGCCCCAGAGCACTGGCAGTCATGGCTGTGACCATTGCCAGTACAGTATTGACGGAGTTATTATTCGGCTGGCTCTGGAAGAAAAAAATCACGATTTCCGATATGTCAGCAGTGGTAACGGGACTGCTGCTGGCGCTGAATCTGCCGGTGAGCATTCCGCTGTGGATGGCGGCATTGGGCGGTGTGTTTGCCATCCTTGTGGTAAAAATGCTGTTCGGTGGTCTGGGTCAGAACTTTATGAACCCGGCACTGGCAGCCAGATGCTTTCTGCTGATCTCTTTCCCGTCCCAGATGACGAATTTTGCCTGTGATGCCTATACTGGGGCTACACCGCTGGCAGCACTGAAGGCAGGAGAGAGTGTCAATGTCATGAACATGATCGTAGGTAAGACCGCCGGTACCATCGGCGAGACTTCCGTGATCGCACTGCTGATCGGTGCCTGTTTCCTGATCCTGATCGGTGTGATCGACCTTCGGATCCCCGGTACATATATTGTGACCGTGATCCTGTTTGCGGGAATCTTCGGCGGGCACGGCTTTGATCCTGCCTATCTGTCTGCACAGTTAGCGGGCGGCGGCCTGATCCTGGGTGCCTTTTTCATGGCAACGGATTATGTCACCAGACCGATTACCATCAAGGGACAGTATGTATACGGTGCGGTACTGGGACTTCTTACCGGAATCTTCCGTATCTTCGGACCGGGAGCAGAGGGAGTGTCCTATGCCATCATTTTAGGTAACCTTCTGGTACCTCTGATCGAAAAATTCACCATGCCGGTGGCTTTTGGCAGAAAGGCAGGTGCGAAACGTGAAAAATAAGAATGATATTCAGGCAATGTTAAAAGAAGCGGGCATTTTGTTTGCAATTACTCTGATTGCCGGACTTTTGCTTGGCTTTGTCTATGAACTGACCAAGGAGCCCATCCGTCAGCAGGAGGAAAAAGCGGTGCAGGAAGCCTGTCAGGCGGTCTTTGCGGATGCGGAGCATTTTGAAGAACTGGATGCTTATACACCTTCTGCGGATACGGCGCAGAAGCTGGCAGATACCGGAATCACCATCGGTACCGTCTATGAAGCACAGGATGCTTCTGGAACGCAGTTGGGCTATGTGATCCAGACCACGACCTCCGAAGGCTATGGCGGAAATATTGTGCTGTATGTGGGAATCCGTCTGGATGGTACGGTCAATGATATTTCTATTTTAAGTATTTCCGAGACTCCCGGACTGGGCATGAAAGCGGGAGATGTGCTGGTGCCGCAGTTCCACAACAAGAACGTGAAGAGCTTTGCCTACACCAAGACCGGATCCACTTCTGACAGTGAGATCGATGCCATCAGCGGTGCGACCATCACCACGAAAGCAGTGACCAACGCTGTCAACGGAAGCCTTCTGGCATTTAATGATTATGTACAGGGAGGTGCTGGCAATGAATAAAGCAGGTGAAAGACTTTATAACGGTATCATCAAGGAAAATCCTACATTTGTACTGATGCTGGGAATGTGTCCGACTCTGGCGGTGACCACATCGGCCATGAACGGACTGGGCATGGGCCTGACCACGGCAGTGGTACTTACCATGAGTAACCTGATCATTTCGCTGCTTAGGAAAGTGATCCCCAGCCGGGTGAGAATCCCTGCATTTATCGTGATCATTGCATCCTTCGTAACTGCGGTACAGTTGCTGTTGCAGGCGTATCTGCCGTCACTGAACGATGCTCTGGGTGTGTATATTCCTCTGATCGTTGTAAACTGTATCATTCTGGGAAGAGCAGAGAGCTATGCGTATTCCCATCCGCCCATTCCTTCCCTGTTCGATGGACTTGGCATGGGACTTGGTTTCTCTCTGGCACTGACTTGTATCGGTGCAGTACGTGAGATCCTGGCGGCCGGATCCATCTTCGGATTTCGGATCATGCCGGATTCCTATGTGACGATCAATATTTTCGGACTGGCTCCCGGTGCGTTCTTCGTACTGGCTGCACTGACCGCTTTGCAGAACTATATCAAGAATAAGAGAAAGCTGGCTGGCAAGGATTACGAGAAGATCCAGTCCGGCTGCGGACATGACTGTCTGCACTGTGGCGAGAGCGGCTGCTCGGAGCGGTTTTATGACAATACCAATACCACGGAAGAGGCTGTGAAGGATGCGGCAAAAGCGGCAGCAAAACCTCAGACGGCAGAGGATGATCTGGAGACCATCGATTTAGATAAGGAGGACAAATAAATGGATAGTGTAAAAGATATGCTTCTGTTACTGATCAGTTCCTCCATCGTCAGCAATATCGTATTAAGCCAGTTCATGGGACTGTGCCCCTTCTTAGGCGTGTCCCGCAAGATCAAGACGGCGGGCGGCATGGGAACGGCGGTTATCTTCGTTATTACGCTGGCCAGTGCGGTAGCGGGTGTGATCTACAAATTTATCTTACAGCCGTTACACATTGAGTATCTGGAGACGATAGTGTTCATTCTCGTCATTGCTGCACTGGTACAGTTCGTGGAAATGTTCCTGAAAAAGGCAATGCCTTCCCTGTATCAGGCACTGGGCGTCTATCTGCCTCTGATTACCACCAACTGCGCGGTGCTGGGTGTAGCCATTACCAACGTGCAGAAGGAATACGGTATTCTGACCGGTATCGTAAATGGCTTTGCCACAGCGTTTGGCTTTACCATTGCCATCGTGATCCTGGCAGGACTGCGTGAGAAGATGGAATACAATGAAGTGCCGGAATCTTTCAAGGGAATGCCCATGGTACTGCTGACAGCAGGACTGATGGCCATTGCTTTCTGCGGATTCTCCGGTCTGATCTAGGAAGGAGTAACATAGATGAGTATAACAGGAATTCTGATTGCTGCGGCTTGTGTCGGAATCGTCGGCATCTTTGTGGGACTGTTCCTTGGCGTGGCCGGCATTAAATTCAAAGTAGAAGTAGATGAGAAGGAAGAGGCGGTGTTAGCTGCCCTTCCCGGAAATAACTGTGGTGGTTGCGGCTTCGCCGGATGTTCCGGTCTGGCAGCTGCCATTGCAAAGGGAGAGGCTGCGGTGAACACCTGTCCCGTAGGCGGAGAGGAAGTCGGCAAAAAAATCGCCGCCATCATGGGTGTAGAAGCAGAGGCTTCCGAGCGCAAGGTAGCCTATGTGCATTGTCAGGGTGACTGCGAGCGGACCACAACGGATTATGATTATTATGGCATCAAGGACTGTCGTATGATGAGCTTTGTGCCCGGAGGCGGACCGAAATCCTGCAACAGTGGCTGCCTGGGATTCGGAACCTGTGAACAGGCCTGTCCCTTTGATGCCATTCATGTAGAGAACGGTGTGGCTGTAGTAGATAAGGAAAAATGTAAGGCCTGCGGAAAGTGCGTGGAGGTCTGCCCCAAGCATCTGATCAGCTTACGGCCTTATTCCAATACGGTACAGGTAGCCTGCAGTTCTACGGACAAGGGCCCCGTTACCATGAAGGCCTGCAAGACCGGCTGTGTGGGCTGCGGTATCTGCGTAAAGAATTGCCAGCACGATGCTGTGAAGGTCGAGAATTTCCATGCAATCATTGATCCGGAGAAATGTGTGGGCTGTGGTGCCTGCATGGAGAAATGCCCGAAGAAATGTATCGTAAAAGCATAAAGAAAGTACAAGAGGAGAAAAGATATGCGTCTTCCGGACGATTATGAAGATCACGGAGGAGGGCTGACACCTACGGTGATCAGTGCCATCGTTGCTGTTACAATTTTCGTGGCAGTGATCCTTACGGTGGTGCTGATCATGAACAGACAGCCCACTTCCCACCAACAGAACAATACGGCTGCACAGACGGAGAATGTACAACAGGCAGAAAATAATCAGACAGACAAATATCCGGACACGCAGGACCTGATCACCGGAAGCACATTGACTCCTTCGGATCTGGATTTCTGGGACATGTACCCGGAGACTACGGCAACACCATTGCCGTCTGCGGAGCCTTCCCAAAAGGATAACAAAAAGGAAACAGCGGAAGCGGATCCCTCCACCGATGGAAAACATACCCTGGTGACCAACCGGGACGGCAAGGAAGAATGGGTGCTGATCAGCCCGTACCTTCCCAAGCACGAATATGATTTCACCAAACTGGTGTGCCAGTCCGACCTGATGAAATATTATCAGGACGGCAAACTGACTTCCTATGTCGGGGTGGATATTTCCAAATATCAGGATTATGTGGATTTTTTGAAACTGAAAAAAGCCGGAGTGGATTTTGTGATGTTGCGGGTAGGTGCCAGAGGCTATGGCAGCGGACAGATCGTATTGGATGATTATTTCGTAGACAATATCAAGAGAGCCACAGATGCTGGATTACAGATCGGGGTGTATTTTACCTCACAGGCCATCACGGAAGAAGAGGCGGTGGAGGAATCCAATATCGTTCTGGAGAATATCAAAGACTACAAGATCACCTATCCGGTGGCTTTTGATATGAGTTTTGTGGACAATGATACGACGAGAATCGAGACTGTCAGTCGTGCGGACAAGACGAAGATCACCAAGGCTTTCCTGGATACCGTAGAGGCAGCCGGATATAAGCCCCTGCTTTACGGAGACAAGGAGTGGCTGATCAAAGAGATTGACCTGTCAAAATTATCGGCATATGACGTATGGCTTTCCCAGATGGAAGACGTGCCGGATTATCCTTATCGTTTTACCATGTGGCAATATGCCAATGATGTCACCATCGACGGCATTGCAGGCTATGCCAATATGAATATCAGTTTTATTGATTATTCGGAGAAATAGGCTCATAATTCAGGATTCCCGGTGCAATGTCGAGCGTAGAATAGATCTCGGCATAACGGCGGGGAGTGATGGCTTCCACATAGTTGGGGGTAAAATTACTGGTGACTCCTTTGCTATGCAAAATATCGATGGCCTTGTTATAGGCAATGGCTGCTTCGATATCAGTAGCGTAGCGCCCCACAATATAATTACCACGGATATGAATGCGGACAGTATAAACGTACTGTCCGTTTTTTGCTGCCGTTTTCCGGACACCGTGATAGATGTTGTGGATCTGCAGATTTTCCCTGCGGAAGTCCGTAGGATCTCCGTTGACAAAACAATAATCCACGCCGGGAACTCCGTAGCTTTTGATGCCATAGCGTGAGGTCAGCGTCTGCTGCATTCCGTAGTCGGCCACAAAATAATGATTTCCCCGGCACATGATCTTATGGGAAGAATAATAGAACAGGTCTTCCATGTCGAATTTTAAGACATGGTGGGGGGACAAATAATAATAGAAGAGCTGCTGTCCCAGATAGATCGGATTGCCGATGTATAGTCCGTTGTCCCGCAGATTGATCAGACTGACCCATTTTTCGAAGGACAAAGGGGACACCTTCTCGTAGGACTGCAGTGTCAGGGAAGGATCGGACAGCAGGAGAAGCCCCTGTTCGTAGGCCCGATGGGCCTGTAAGGCATCGGAGAAACTGCCAAGACTGATATGCTTGCCGTTTTTGGTCAGAGAAGCACGGTAATAGACAGTTCCGTCTTTTTTTCCGGCCCGGAAGACTCCTTTATATAATTGTTCTTTTTCAATGTTTTGCTCACTCATATTTCTATAGTAACATTTTTCTCCGGAGAACAACAGATATATTTTTCGGACGAGCTGCATAAAATGAAGTTAGAGCCAAAATGAGAATTGGGGAAAGGAACAAAGCCTGTATGTATAAAAGAGCATTAAGCGGACTACTTGCAATAAATCTGATATTTCTGATCGGTGTTTTAAGTCTCTGCCGCATGGAAGAAATCTGTAGGAAATTGCAGCAGACGGTGTCGGAGGTACATATGGAAGAAAGCCTGCTGGCGGACAAGGAAAGCATCATGATGGGGATTGCTTCCCGGACTTCTTCCGGACAGAGAGTAGTGGATTGCAGTGAATTACAGCGGGAGAGTAAGTACCAGCTGGAACAGGCGGATCTGGAAGTGCTGCTTCGGATCGTGGAAGCGGAAGCCGGGTGCGAAGACGAGGATGGGAAGCTGTTGGTGGCCAATGTGATCCTGAACCGTCTGAATTCCGAAAAATTTCCGGACAGCATTACGGAGATCGTATTCCAGCGGGAAAACGGGGTGTCACAGTTTTCTCCCATTGCCGACGGCAGTTATTACAAAGTAAGTGTCAGTGAAGAGACGGCAGAAGCTGTCGGACGGGCTCTGGCGGGCGAGGACATTTCCAGGGGAGCATTGTATTTTGCCGCCAGAAAATATGCCGACAGCGAAAGTATGCGCTGGTTCGATGAAAAATTGACGCTATTATTCCGACATGGCGGACATGAATTTTTTTCGGATAAAAAAGCGCTTCAATGATTCACCTTGCAACAGTGTTTAAAGTATGCTATACTTTTCGAAAATATAGATGGAGATGCTAGGGAGATATTCAGCATACATTCATACATAGACACGGAGGAGAGGAAATGGAAGTAATTTATCGCAGCACACGCAGCAACAGCGAACCGGTAACCGCATCCCAGGCAATTCTGAAGGGATTATCCGATGACGGAGGACTGTTTGTACCGGATCATATTCCTGCATTGGACAAGAGTCTTTCAGAACTGGCTGGAATGAGTTATCAGCAGGTAGCTTATGAAGTTATGAAATTATTCCTGACAGACTTTACCGAGGAAGAACTGAAAAATTGTATCAACAACGCTTATGATTCCAAGTTTGATACGGAGAAGATCGCTCCTCTGGTACAGGCGGATGATGCTTATTATCTGGAATTGTTCCATGGTTCCACCATTGCGTTCAAGGATATGGCACTTTCCATTTTACCTCACCTGATGATCACTTCCGCCCATAAGAATAATATCAAGAATGAGATCGTGATCCTGACTGCTACTTCCGGTGATACCGGTAAGGCAGCTCTGGCAGGCTTTGCCGATGTCAAAGGTACCCGGATCATCGTATTTTACCCGAAGAACGGTGTCAGCCCGATTCAGGAGAAGCAGATGGTGACCCAGAAGGGTGCCAATACTTTTGTGGTAGGCATTCACGGTAATTTCGATGATGCCCAGACCGGTGTGAAGAAGATTTTCTCCGACAAGGAACTGGCAAAAGAAATGGATGAGAAGGGCTTCCAGTTTTCCTCTGCGAACTCCATTAACATCGGACGTCTGGTACCTCAGATTTGTTATTATGTTTATGCGTATGCACAATTATTAAAAGATGGTAAGATCACAGAGGGTGAGAAGATCAATGTTGTGGTTCCCACCGGCAACTTCGGTAATATTCTGGCTGCATTTTATGCGAAGAATATGGGACTGCCCATTGATAAGCTGATCTGTGCTTCCAATGACAATAAGGTATTGTATGATTTCTTCCGCACCGGCACCTATGACCGCAACAGAGAATTCGTACTGACCACTTCACCGTCCATGGATATTCTGATCTCCAGCAATCTGGAGCGTCTGATCTACCGTATTGCAGGCAATGATGCAGACAAGAACCGTGAGCTGATGAGCGCTCTGTCCGGCAACGGCAAATACGAGATCACCGAAGAGATGAAGGCACAGCTGGCTGACTTCTACGGCAACTTTGCAAGCGAAGCGGAGACCGCCGCAGAGATCCGCCGTCTGTATGAAAAATGCGGTTATGTCATCGATACCCATACCGCAGTAGCTTCCGCAGTGTACGGCAAGTATGTGGTTGAGACCGGAGATCACAAGACCACCGTGATCGCTTCCACCGCAAGCCCCTTCAAGTTCACCAGAAGCGTTATGGATGCCATTGACATCAAGTATGATGCCATGGGTGACTTTGAACTGGTGGATGAACTGTCTAAGATCGCCAAGGTGAAAGTACCCAATGCCATCGAAGAAATCCGTACCGCACCGGTGCTGCACGATACCCAGTGTGACGTGGACAAGATGAAAGACACGGTGAAGAGTTTTCTTGGAATGTAGTTAAGAATTAAAAATTAGTGAGATACCGCCCAAGTCACGTCAACGGCTTTCTGGGCGGTATTGTTTTTGTGTAAAAACTTTATCCTTTATCTTGCGGGGGTTCTTTGCTATAATAGATAAGGTTAGCGGACTGTAACAATAATATGAAAATAGATACCGGAAGGAGAACAACATGACTGCAAAAGAAATGCTTGGAAAAGTGGATCATACCCAGTTGAAAGCCTTTGCTACCTGGGAGGACATCCAGAAATTATGCGATGAGGCGATTCAGTATCATACCGCCAGCGTATGTGTGCCCCCTTGCTATATCAAGAGAATCCATAACACTTACGGAGACAAAATCAATATCTGTACCGTAGTAGGATTCCCCTTAGGATACAGTGTGACGGAAGCCAAGGTGGCCGAGGTGCGCAAGGCACTGGAGGATGGTTGCAACGAGATCGATATGGTAGTGAATATCAGCGATGTGAAGAACGGGTTGCTTGACAAGGTGGAGGAAGAGATCCGTACACTGAAGAAAGAGTGCGGACATCATATCCTCAAGGTGATCATTGAGACCTGTTATCTGACCGAGGAAGAGAAGATTGCCATGTGTAAGGCAGTGACCAATGCCGGAGCGGACTTTATCAAGACTTCCACCGGCTTCGGAACTGGCGGCGCCACAAAGGAGGATGTGGAACTGTTCAAGAAATACATTGGCCCTAACGTAAAGATCAAAGCGGCAGGCGGCGTATCCAGCATGGAAGATCTGGAAATGTTCTTAGGACTTGGCTGTGAAAGAATCGGTACTTCCAGAGCTGTAGGACTCTGCAAGGGTGAACTTACGGAAGGGTATTGATTAACTGATATATAGATGATATATAGAATGGAGATAACATGGAAAACAAAGTGATTCAGGACAGACTTGCACTTCTTCGGAAGAAGATGCAGGAAGAGGGCATTGATTTCTATATGATGCCCACAGCGGATTTTCATAATTCCGAATATGTAAACGATTATTTTAAAGTAAGAGAATATTTCTGCAATTTTACCGGTTCCAACGGCACACTGGTAGTCTGGAAAGACGGCGCGGGACTGTGGACTGACGGCAGATATTTCATCCAGGCAGAAGCAGAATTGGAAGGAACGACCGTAGAACTGTTCCGTATGTTACAGGAGGGAGTTCCCACCATCGAGGAATTCCTGGAGCAGAACATGCAGCAGGGACAGACTTTAGGATTTGATGGCAGAGTTATCGCTGCCATGGATGGCAAAAAATACGAAAAGGTACTGGAAAAGAAGCAGATCCGCATCGCTTATGAGAAGGATCTGGCAGAGAGCATCTGGACAGACAGACCGGATTTTCCTGCCGGAAAAGTAACCGTACTGGATGAGAAAATCGCCGGTAAGAGCGTAGAGGAAAAACTGACAGAGACCAGAGAAAAGATGGCGAAGGACGGTGCCAATGCACTGCTTCTGACCAAACTGGATGATCTGATGTGGCTCTTCAATATCCGCGGTTGTGATGTGGAATGCAATCCGGTAGCAATGTCCTATGCCTATATTACAGAAGAGTCCGCAACCCTGTTTATCCAGCAGAAAGCACTGGATGCACAGGTGACGGAATACCTGGCAGCTCATCGTATCGAGGTAAAGGAATACGACACCGTCGTAGATTTCCTGAAGGCACTCCCTGCGGGCAATGCGATCCTCGTGGACAACAGATATTGCAGTTATACTTTATATAAGACACTGCAGAAGAACCAGCAGCTGATAGAGGGTAAGAATCCCACCGAACTGTTGAAAGCCATCAAGAATCCGGTGGAGCTTGCGAGAATGCAGGAGATCTTTTTAAAGGACAGCGTGGCCGTAACGAAATTTATCTACTGGCTGAAGACCCATGTGGGCAAAGAGAAGATCACTGAGGTGACCGCAGCGGACTATCTGGAACAGAAGAGAAGGGAGATCCCGGAATTCTTAGATCTGTCCTTCCCGACCATCGCAGGTTACAAGTCCAATGCAGCCATGATGCATTACGAAGCAACCCCGGACAACTGTGCGACTCTGGAGCCGGAAGGAATGCTTCTGGTAGATTCCGGCGGACAGTATCTGGGAGGTACCACCGATGTGACCAGAACCATCGTTTTAGGTCCCATTTCCGAAGAGATCAAAAAGCATTACACCATGGTAGCAGCGGCAGTGATGCAGCTGACCCATGCCCACTGGCTCTACGGCTGTACCGGACGGAATCTGGACATTCTGGCAAGACAGCCTATCTGGGATATGGACATTGATTACCAGTGCGGTACCGGACACGGCGTAGGTTATATTCTGAATGTGCACGAAGGTCCCCAGAACATGCGCTGGAGATTCACCGGAGGTATGGTGGAGGCAGTGTTTGAGGATGGTATGGATATCACCAATGAGCCCGGCATCTATATTCAGGGCAGCCACGGTATCCGCATCGAGAATGTTATGGTGGCGAAAAATGATGTGAAGAACGAGTATGGTCAGTTCATGCATTTCGAGACCCTGACATGGGTACCCATCGACAGAGAAGCCATTGATGAAAAGTATCTGAACGATACCCAGAAAAAGTATCTGCACGAGTATCAGAAGACTGTCAACGAGAAGATTTCTCCCTATCTGAATGAGGAAGAAAAAGAGTGGCTGGCCAAGGAAACCAGGGTAAAGTAAAGAGAATATAAAATCAGTATAAAATTTTTAGCGGTTTCTTGACTTTTTTACTGGGGTTTGAGATAATACAGACGATGTGGCAGAAGATAAAGACACACATAAATTTAAAGGAAAGAGGTTAATGTAAGATGGCAGAGATCAATTTAAGCAAGTACGGCATCACCGGAACCACAGAAATCGTTCACAATCCTTCTTATGAAGAATTATTCAAAGAAGAGATGAAGCCTGAACTGAAAGGCTACGAGAAAGGTCAGGAGACCGAACTCGGTGCGGTAAATGTTATGACCGGTATATATACAGGACGTTCTCCCAAAGATAAGTTCATCGTTGAAGATGAGAACTCCAAGAACACTGTATGGTGGACTTCCGATGAGTACAAGAACGACAACCATCGTATGTCTCAGGAAACATGGGCTGCTGTAAAGGATATCGCTAAGAAGGAACTGTCCAACAAGAGACTGTTCGTTGTAGATGCATTCTGCGGTGCTAATAAGGACACCCGCATGGCTATCCGTTTCATCGTTGAGGTAGCTTGGCAGGCTCATTTCGTAACCAACATGTTCATCAAACCCACCGAGGAAGAGCTGAAGAACTTCGAGCCCGATTTCGTAGTTTACAACGCATCCAAGGCTAAGGTTGAGAATTACAAGGAGCTGGGTCTGAACTCCGAGACTTGTGTAGCATTTAATATCACCAGCCGCGAGCAGGTTATTGTTAACACATGGTACGGCGGAGAGATGAAGAAGGGTATGTTCTCCATGATGAACTACTACCTGCCTCTGAAGGGCATTGCTTCCATGCACTGCTCCGCAAACACCGATATGAACGGTGAGAACACCGCAATCTTCTTCGGTCTGTCCGGAACCGGTAAGACCACTCTGTCTACCGATCCTAAGCGTCTGCTGATCGGTGATGACGAGCACGGCTGGGATGACAACGGCGTATTCAACTTCGAAGGTGGATGCTACGCTAAGGTTATCAACCTGGACAAGGATTCCGAGCCCGACATCTACAACGCAATCAAGAGAGATGCTCTGCTTGAGAACGTAACCGTTGATGCTGACGGCAAGATTGATTTCAACGATAAGAGCGTTACCGAGAATACTCGTGTATCTTATCCTATCAACCATATTAAGAATATCGTACGTCCTATTTCTTCCGCACCTGCAGCTAAGAACGTAATCTTCCTGTCTGCAGATGCATTCGGCGTACTGCCTCCCGTATCTATTCTGACTCCCGAGCAGACTCAGTACTACTTCCTGTCCGGTTTCACAGCTAAGTTAGCTGGTACCGAGCGTGGTATTACCGAGCCTACTCCTACCTTCTCCGCTTGCTTCGGTCAGGCATTCCTGGAGCTGCATCCTACCAAGTATGCAGAAGAGCTGGTTAAGAAGATGGAGAAGAGCGGTGCTAAGGCATATCTGGTTAACACCGGATGGAACGGAACCGGCAAGCGTATCTCCATTAAGGATACCCGTGGTATCATCGATGCTATTCTGGATGGCGCTATCAAGACCGCTCCTACCAAGAAGATCCCTTACTTCGATTTCGAGGTTCCTACCGAGTTAACCGGTGTTGACACCGGTATTCTGGATCCCAGAGATACCTACGCTGATCCTTCCCAGTGGGAAGAGAAGGCAAAGGATCTGGCTCAGAGATTCATCAAGAACTTCGCTAAATACGAAGGAAATGATGCTGGTAAGGCTCTGGTTGCTGCTGGTCCTCAGCTGTAATCTTACTTTACAGACAAATGCAAATATGGAAGGCTGTCTCTTCGGAGACAGCCTTTTTTGCAGATAATAATATTGGTAAAAATTTCAGTTGTAAAATGGATCTCAACTCGCTATAATATACTTAACCTGAGATGTACGATAACTCTTACCAGTTTTGAACCTACATTTACTTTAAACGGGATTCCTATATTGCCAAGTGGCTGTCAAGCCCTCACTCCGCAAGGAGGATTGGAAGGGGAAGGCAAAAGGTTGGTTGCGGTTACCCACCTAGCATTGCTAGGAGTCAAAAGGTAAGAGGCGGCATTTTGGGGATAACAATACAAAAGAGAGAGCAGTCCTTTGGGACTGCTCTTTTAAAGTCATAAAACAGATTCTGAATAGGCGGGAAATGATTTGAAGAAAAACAGACTGCTTGAGAATTATTATAAACTTTCCAGAGAACAGAGAATACAGTGGAAGAAATACCTGTGTGTGTTAGGTACAGCATTTCTTCTTTTTTTACTTCTGATAAATTTGTTATATAGCTGCGGTCGGGAGGAGCCGGGGGCACCGGAGACAGAAGAGGCCCTGCCTCAGCATATTCCAGTAGTACGGGAATTGAAAAACGTCTGGATCACGGAGGCGGAAGCTGGGCAGATCACTTTATTCTGTGACGGAGTAAGAGAGACCTATGATCTGGATACAGAGGCGAATGAGGCAGGCAGGCTGCCGACACCGGACCAGATGCAGGAACAGCTGGCAGATGTGGAACTTACGGATGACCTCGTGAGTGCCGTTATCCTGAAAACAGAGAAGTTCACAGGCCGGGTGCTGTCGGCAGATGAAAGCGGTATCGAGATCGAGGGCAGGGGCCGGATCCCGTTGGCTGAGGATTACAAAGGGTATCGCCTGTACCGGGAGCTTACCATGTGTACCACTGAAGATCTGCGATTCGGCTATATGGATGCGGACTTTATTCGTGAAAATGACGAGATCTGCGGTATCCTGCTGGCCAGAGAAGATAACATGGACAAAATCCGGGTATTGATCAAAACTTCGGATTTTTCGGATGTTTTGCACCAGACGGTGACACTGACGGCGGAAAGTGATTTTCTACTACAGTACGGAACCGGTGAGGAAATGCAGGAAGAATTGTTTTCCAGGGGAGACGAGGTGACCATTGACACAGACAGCGATTATTTCGTGGGAGAACGGATCCGTATAGTACCGACAGTGCTGACCGGCCGGGTACGGCTGATCAATGTGAATCGAAGTCAGGGAACACCTTCTTACAGAGGGCATATAGAGCTGCTGCGGACCGCAGACGGAATTGCAGTGGTAAATGAGCTTCCGCTGGAAGAATATCTCTACAGTGTAGTGCCAAGTGAAATGCCGGCATCCTACCCGCTGGAAGCCCTGAAAGCACAGGCTATCTGTGCCAGAACCTATGCTTACGGACATATGCTGCGGGCGGGCTATCCCCGGTACGGCGCCCATGTGGACGACAGCACTTCCTATCAGGTCTACAATAATATCACAGAAGCTGACAGTGCTACCACGGCGGTGAAGGAGACCTACGGACAGATGATCCTGACAGATGAAGGAACGGTGGCGAACACTTATTATTACTCTACCTCCTGTGGCGTGGGAACTACGGCAAATGTATGGAAGACAGCGGAGGCGGAGGCACTTGATTATCTGAAGAGCAGCCGGCTGAATCCGGAGAGCCTGATGCAGACGGACGGTGGGGTAATCGCGGCAGACAGCAATGAGGTAAACGGAGATGCAGGTCCAGAGGATCTGAGGGAAGAAGAGGCTTTCCGGGATTTTATCACGGAGACACATGCGGAAGATTATGAAGCGCAGGAAGGCTGGTACCGCTGGACATATACGGTAAAAGAGATTGATGTGGAACGGATAGTGGAGACGTTGAAGAAACGTTATGAAGCCAACGGAAAGTTAATATTGACCCTGAAGGACGATGACTATGTCAGTCAAAATATAAAAGCTTTTTCAAAAGTAAACGATATCTCCGTTGTAAAACGTGGCCCCGGTGGTGTGGCAGACGAAATGGTCATTGTCACGGACAAAGGAACCTTTAAGGTGATCTCGGAATATAATATCAGAGCAGTACTTTGTGACGGGGTTACGAAGGTGGTAAGGCAGGATGGTAGTGAGGTGGCCATGCCGAATCTCCTTCCCAGTGCATTTTTTGTGATTGAACCTAGCCATGATAAGAAAAATGTGGTAGGATATAACATTATCGGCGGTGGATTCGGTCATGGCGTGGGAATGAGCCAGAACGGTGCCAAAAATATGGCACTACAGGGGCTTGGCGCGGAACAGATCCTTAACTTTTTCTATGAAGGATGCGAGATATGCTCAGGACAATAATCAGCATCTGGCGTGATTTTTCCAGCCAGATGAAAAAACAGAATATCAGCGCTTATGCATCGAGTACAGCCTTTTTCCTGTTTTTGTCGGTGATTCCGATGCTGATGGTAGTCTGTGCGGTGATTCCTTATACCCCGGTGACGGAGCAGAATCTGGTCACGGCGCTGACGGATGTGACGCCGGATATTGCAGATGCCATGGTGGAGAGTCTGGTCGTTGATGTGTATAAGAGTTCTGTGGGAATTCTGCCGGTGGCTCTGATCGCTATGGTCTGGTCGGCGGCGAAGGGTGTCATGGCACTGATGCGGGGATTAAATGCGGTCAATGGTGTGGACGAGAAGCGTAATTACTTCGTGATCCGTTTTATTGCAAGCTTTTATACGTTGATCATGCTTGTAGTGTTGATTTTGTCACTGTTTTTCATGGTATTTGGTAATCAGCTGGTGGATATTGCATTACATAGGATTCCGCAGCTGCAGATGTTTGTGAGTCTCCTGATGAATTTCCGCTTTCTGTTCGTATGGGCGGTGCTGATTCTTTTGTTTGGACTGATTTATACATATATCCCGGACACAAAGCTGAAATTCACGGAACAGGTTCCGGGAGCCTGCTTTGCTGCGGTAGTATGGAGTGTATTTTCCTGGGGATTTTCCATGTATGTGTCCTATGGAAATGGGTATAGTATTTACGGAAGTCTGACCATTATTGTGATCATTATGTTGTGGATGTATTTCTGCATGTATATCATTCTGATCGGTGCTTATCTGAACCGTTATTTCCGTCCGGTGAACCGGGTACTGGTGAATCATGCCAGCAGTAAGAGCGAACTGGCAAGAGAGAACCGTAGACGCATCCGGGAGATCAAGAAGATCCAGCGCAGAAAAAAACATTATACGGAGATCGACAGGAATCCTAAGGGGCAGGATGAAAATCTGACAGACAGGAATTGAACTGCGGACGCAAATGTAGTACACTGATACGGAGAGGGCGAGGAACCTCTCCTGTTATGATTATAGTAAAAGAGTATCCGGAAGACGGATGCGGAAATGAGGATAAATATGGAAAAGAAAAACACCTGGGAGACCTATTCTTCCAAACAGTTAAAAGAGCTGGAGAAAATAAACGCACAGTATCGTGATTTCTTAGACAACGGTAAGACCGAGAGAGAGTGCATTGACACCATTGTCAATACTATTGAGAAGTCCGGTTACCGTGAACTGGAGAGTCTGATCAAAGAGGGCGCTGCTCTTAAAACCGGAGATAAGGTATACAGCGTATGGATGAACAAATCCATCGCCATGTTCCAGATCGGACGTAAGCCCATGACAGATGGCATGAACATCCTCGGAGCCCATATCGACAGCCCAAGACTGGATGTAAAGCAGAATCCCCTGTATGAGGATGGTGGATTCGCTTATCTGGACACCCATTATTACGGTGGCGTGAAGAAGTACCAGTGGGTGACCATTCCACTGGCAATCCACGGAGTCATCGTGAAAAAGGACGGCACCTGTGTAGAAATCAATATTGGTGAGAACGAGGATGATCCTGTATTCTTCGTGTCCGATTTGTTGATCCATCTGGCACAGGAGCAGCTGGAGAAAAAGGCAGCAAAGGTTATCGAGGGTGAAGCTCTGGATATCATCGTAGGCAATAAGCCTCTGCTGATCGATAAGAAAGATAAGAAGAAGGACGAGAAAGAAGCCGGAAAAGAAGCAGTAAAGGCAGGTGTTCTGGATATTCTGAAAGAGACCTACGATATTCATGAAGAGGATTTCGTTTCCGCAGAGCTGGAGATCGTTCCTGCAGGAAAAGCAAGAGAAGCAGGCTTTGACCGCAGCATGACACTGGCTTACGGTCAGGATGACAGGGTCTGTGCTTACACTTCCATGCAGGCGATGCTGGACAGCGATGTGACCGACCGTACCATGTGCTGTATTCTGGTAGATAAGGAAGAAATCGGCTCCGTAGGTGCTACCGGCATGCAGTCTCATTTCTTTGAAAATGCCGTGGCAGAGGTGATGAATCTGGCAGGCGAATACAGCGAACTGAACGTGAGAAGATGCCTGGCACATAGCTGTATGCTGTCTTCCGATGTCAGCAGTGCTTTTGATCCTACCTATGCGTCCAGCTTCGATAAAAAGAACGTGGCATACTTAGGCAGCGGTATGGTCATCAACAAATTCACCGGAGCCAGAGGTAAGTCCGGTTCTAACGATGCCAATGCGGAGTATCTGGCACATTTGCGCCATATCTTCGACAAAGCAGAGGTGAACTTCCAGACTGCAGAGCTTGGTAAGGTCGATTTGGGCGGCGGTGGAACCATCGCATATATTCTGGCACTGTATGGCATGAATGTCATCGACAGTGGTGTGGCAGTGCTGAACATGCATGCACCGTGGGAAGCTACCAGCAAGGCCGATGTATATGAGGCATATCGCGGATATAAAGCATTTGTGGAAGGAGCGAGCCTGTAATGGCAGAGACGACCGAACTGAAAAAATCCGATTTTTACTTTGATCTTCCCCAGGAGCTGATCGCACAGGACCCGCTGGAGGATCGTTCTTCCTCCAGACTGCTGGTACTGGATAAAAACACGGGAGAGATCTCTCATCACATTTTTCGGGATATTATCGACTATCTGCATCCCGGAGACTGTCTGGTGTTAAACAACACCAAGGTGATTCCAGCGAGACTTTTGGGAGAACGGGAAGGTACCGGCGGACATGTGGAAGTCCTTCTATTAAAACGAAAAGAAGCGGATGTCTGGGAGACTCTGGTAAAGCCTGGCAAGAAATGCAAGCCCGGTCAGCGCCTGACCTTCGGGGATGGACTATTAAAGGCAGAAGTCCTGGAGACTGTGGAAGAAGGTAATCGTCTGATACGTTTTGAATATGAGGGTATTTTTGAGGAAGTGTTGGACAAGCTGGGAGAGATGCCCCTGCCTCCTTACATAACCCATAAGCTGAAGGATAAGAATCGTTATCAGACCGTTTATGCCAAATATGAAGGCTCCGCAGCAGCACCTACGGCGGGATTGCATTTTACGCAGGAATTGTTGCAGCAGATTGCGGACAAAGGCATTAAGATCGCTTATGTGACATTGCATGTGGGACTGGGAACTTTCCGACCGGTAAAGGAAGAGAACGTACTGGAGCATCATATGCATTCTGAGTATTATCAGGTGACGGAAGAAGCGGCGAACACCATCAATGAGACAAAGAAAAATGGTGGGCGTGTGATCTGCGTGGGTACCACCAGCTGCCGTACCGTGGAGAGCGCAGCGGACGAGCAGGGCATGGTACAGCCCGGCTGTGACAATACCGAGATATTCATTTATCCCGGATATCGTTTCAAGGTGCTGGATGCACTGATCACGAATTTCCATCTGCCGGAGTCCACACTGGTAATGTTGGTATCGGCACTTGCGGGAAGAGAACATATCCTGCACGCCTACGAAGAAGCAATCCGTGAAAAATACAGATTTTTCAGCTTTGGAGACGCTATGTTCATCGCTGACTTAAAAGGAGAAAAATAGTGGAAGAAAGAAGACGAAGCAAGCGTACAGAAATGAGTTCCACCCTGATGGTAAAGCGCCTGGACCAGGGAGACATGCGGGAAGTCAGCATAGACATCGTAGATGTATCTCCCAACGGAGTGGGCTTTTTGTGCAAGGAAGTGTTAAGTATCGGTGCAGTGTATGAATCGAAACTGAGGATTTGGACGCATGAAGTGCTGCATGCGTTCTTACAGATCGTCAGGATCGAAATGAAGGGAGATTCTTATACGTACGGGGCTGTCTTCATCGGAATGTCGGAGAGTGATGCGGCAAGAATCCGCGTATACCAGACGATTAATGACGATGAAAAACAATAAGAAAAAAATAGCAGTCAGTGTTGTGGCTGCTATTTTACTTGTACTGTTATATCTGTTGATTTTCGCTTTTTCTGGTCAGGACGGTGAGGAATCAGGCTCACTGAGTTCTATGATCTCGGAAAAATGTGCGGAGCTTCTGAATGCTATTTCCGGGAAACACTGGACACAGAATGTGATCGACAGTATGGCAGCTTATTTTGAACATCCAATCCGTAAACTGGCTCATTTCTCCGAGTATGCATGCATGGGAGTGCTGCTGTACGGTGTGTGGAGACCCTGGAAGGAGAGGAACCGGAAACTGTATCTGCTGATCGTACTCTGGGTGTTTGTCTCCGCCGGAGCGGACGAGTTCCATCAGTTATTTGTCCCAGGACGCTATGGGTGTTTTGCGGATGTGGTGCTGGATACCTGTGGCGGTGCGTTTGGACTGCTCGTATGTGGCTGTGTGGAGAAAATAGTGCGGCGAAGGAAACAGAAGCGGAAAGATAAGGAAAAAGAGATCACTTTGTAGGTGATCTCTTTTTGTGTAGTGCGATGAGCCAGGTACAGGGGTTCTACTTCCTGTTGTGCAGACTGTAGCCCTTTTCGCAAAGGATCTTTGTGGATCTCTCGATGGCTTCTTCCTGATAGAATTCAATGCGCAGAACGCCGCCTTCGTACTCTCGGTTATGGACGATGCCGATGTTTTTGATACTGATATTTTTCAGGGCAAGAATCGTAGCCACGGCGGCAATCTCACCGGGTTCGTCGGCAATGTCAATGGTGATTGCATAAGAAGATTTTAACGGGCCGCTGGCAGTGTTAATGAAGGAATCCCGGTAGATTCTGGCACTGTCGAACAGTTCATACAGGTCATCACCGCTTTTGGCATTTAATTCCTGCTGGATCCCCTGCAGGGAAGCAATGTAGGAGGACAACAGTGTCGAGATATTTTCTGTATTGGTCAGGCAGATCTGCTGCCATACCGCAGCGGAAGAAGAGGCAATTCTGGTAATGTCCTTGAAACCTCCGGCAGCGATCATCTTCATCAGTCCGTCCGCAGAATCCTTGTCCCGCACCAGATTTACCAGAGATGCGGCAATGATATGGGGGAGATGACTGACAGCTGCAGTAACGTAATCATGCTGTGCCGGCTCCAGAATCATAGGGATGGCACCCAACTGCTGTACAAGATTTTTATAATCCGTGACTTTGTTTTCCGGAACGGAATCCGTGGGCGTGAGAATGTAATAGGCATTCTCCAAAAGAACGGCCTTGGAATTGATAAAGCCTATACGGTCACTTCCGGCCATGGGATGACCGCCGATAAACTGTCCTTCCAGACCGGCTTTTTTGATCTCTGTATGAATCTCACTCTTGACACTTCCCACATCAGTGAGCAGGGTCTTTGGTGAGAGAATTTCTTTTACAGCTGAGAGGTTCTCGTCATTTTTCTGTACCGGAGCACAGAGGAAAAGATAATCGCAGTCGGAGAAGGAAGCATCGATCCTTGTGGTGATCACGTTGGCAACACCACACTGGGCAGCCTCCCGCAGGGTATCTGCATTGATATCGTATGCAATGATCTGAGACTGAGGGAGATTCTGACGGATCGCCCGGGCGATGGAACCGCCGATCAGACCCAGACCGATAAAACCAAATGTAAGAGTACTCATGTAGATTTCCTCGATTCTGTTATTTGCTGCAAATAAATAGTATGACAAAGTCGGAAGATGTCCGTTTGTCCTTTAAACACTATAGCAAATTAACGTGCGAAAATCAAGAGAGGGAAATATTCTTTTCGGATTTGCTTGCAAGAGTTTTGGAAATATGGCAAGATGGAACTGTTAAAAAAGGATAAGGAGGAATTTGGTTATGCATTCACCTTTGGAAATTGCAAGAAATTATATAGAAGTCGGGATCCACAAGGTAAATCTGTCGATCTTTAAGACGATTCTGTTGGGATTTTTTGCCGGTATGTTCATCGGTTTTGCAGGAATTGCTTCGACTACGGCATCCAGCACCATCGGCATCGCATCGGTGGCGAAGCTGGTAGGCGCTGCGGTATTCCCAGCGGGTATGGCTATGGTACTGGTAGCGGGCAGCGAGCTATTCACCGGCAACAATCTGATCATACTGGCAGTGCTGGAGAAGAAAGTCACGGTATGGAAGATGCTGAAAAACTGGCTGTTTGTTTACATCGGCAACTTCCTCGGTGCGGCTTTTGTGGCAGTACTGGTAGTGGTGGGACGGACACCGGATCTTTTCGGAGAGCAGCTGGCACAGGCCATTGTTAATGCCGCGGCATCCCGGACGAATTTAAGTGTGGGTGAGGCTTTCGTAAGAGGTATCCTGTGTAATATTCTGGTGTGCATCGCGGTATGGATGTCCTTTGCTGCGAAGCGGGTCTCCGGCAAGCTTCTGACCAGTTACTGGCCCGTGATGCTATTTGTATTATGCGGCTTCGAGCACAGTATCGCAGATATGTATTTCGGTGTATGCGGTCTTCTGACAGCGCAGGTCTACGGCATTGCAGCAGAGAGCCTGACCTGGTTCAATTTCCTCGTAAAAGCCCTGCTGCCTATTACCCTTGGCAACATCGTTGGTGGTGCTGGGATCGTAGGATGCGGCTACTGGCTGGCATACCTCCACAGAACCCCGTACTCTGCAGATACTACAGCTGCCGAGCAGGAAGAGATTGATATTGCGGAAGAGTACTAAATTGAGAGTTAGTGAAATAATCCCGTAGCCCTTGGCAGGGTATAAGAAACGCGGCACGCTCGCGCTCTGTCGCAGAGCGTAGCGGTACATAAGCGGTCATAATACGACCGCTAAGTACCGACGTCTGCTTACGGCACTGCTTATTCTTATACCCAGCCGGGGCTACTGTTTTTTTTTAAACTTTCCAAAATGCAGAACGCCCATGGCGGACGGAATGTCCTTCCGAGGATGTTTGTCGGGAGGTGGTGATATTTTCTCGAAAAGTGTAGAAAAACAGGGTGGAGCGAACAGGACGTTCGCGACAGGCGGACGTTGCCATGGATGGCAACTGGAGCCGTGCCCGTGCGGTTTAGAACCGCTACTCACTTTTCGTCAGAAAATTCCCACCGGGAGACCTTACATCGAGGAAGGACATTCCGTCCGCCATGGGCGTTCGTGGATTTGTTTCACTAACTTTCAATTTACCTGTCTTGTCCAATTATTCACGCTGCAAAGTTCTGACAACTTACAAAAATATGAAATAATTAACAATATTTACTTGTAATAGTAACATATATTTAGTAAAATACACGTAAGGGGTTAAAAATCCAATCCAACGGCTGGACAAAATACCCAAAATGCAGAATAAATGGAGGATGGGATATGAATATTTACACAACAGACAAGATCCGTAACGTAGTATTACTGGGCCATGGCGGCAGTGGCAAGACCAGTCTTGCAGAAGCCTTTGGTTATCTGTCCGGCATCACCTCCCGTATGGGCAAGGTAGATGACGGCAATACCCTCAGTGATTACAGTAAAGAAGAACAGAAACGTCATTTCTCTATCAGTACCTCCGTGATCCCCATTGAGTGGGAAGGATACAAGATCAATATTATTGATGCACCAGGTTATTTTGATTTCGTGGGAGAAGTGGAAGAGGCAGTCAGTGCCGCAGGAGCAGCCATCATAGTAGTTAACGGCAAGTCCGGCATCGAAGTCGGCACCCAGAAGGCATGGGAGCTTTGCGAGAAATACAAGCTGCCCCGTTTTATCTATGTCTCCAACATGGACGTGGATAATGCCTCCTTCCGTCAGGTAGTGGAAGATATGACTAATCTGTACGGCAAGAAGATGGCACCGTTTCATCTGCCAATCCGTGAGAACGAGAAATTCGTAGGATACATCAATGTTATCACTGAGAGCGGTAACCGCTGGGAGGGTAAGGAAGTTGTTCCCTGTGAGGTACCGGATTACAGCCAGGCCAACCTGCAGATCTGCCGTGATACTCTGATGGAAGCCGTAGCCGAGACCAGTGAAGAATTCATGGAGCGGTATTTCGGTGGAGAGACCTTCTCTGAGGCAGAGATCCGTGCAGCACTCCGTACCAATGTCTGCGATGGCAGCATCGTTCCCATGACCATGGGTTCCAATATCCTGTGTCAGGGTATGTACACACTGTTAGATGATATTGTCAAATACATGCCCAGCCCCGAGAACAGAGAAGTGGCGGGCATCAATTTAAAGACCAATGAGATTTACCATGCGGATTACGATTTCGCCAAGGCAAAATCCGCCTATATCTGGAAGACCATAGTGGATCCTTTCATCGGAAAATACTCTCTGATCAAGGTAAACTCCGGTGTACTTAAGACCGACGACCTGCTGTACAACGTAGACCGTGACATTGAGGAAAAGATCGGCAAAATCTATGTACTGCAGGGCAATAAGCCCATTGAAGTCAGCGAACTGCATGCCGGAGATATCGGAGCACTGGCGAAACTGACTGCAGCGAGAACCGGCAACAGTCTCTCTACCAAGGCCACGACCATCAAATATGGCAAGTTCGATATTTCCACTCCTTATACCTATATGCGGTATAAGCCGAAGAATAAGGCGGACGTGGATAAGATCTCCCAGGCATTGCAGAAGATGACCCATGAGGATCTGACCATCAAAGTAGTAAATGATGCAGAAAACCGTCAGACCCTGCTCTATGGTATGGGCGACCAGCATCTGGATATCGTGGTAAGCAGACTGCTGAACGAATACAAAGTAGAGATTGAGCTGTCCAGACCGAAGATCGCATACAAAGAGACTATCAAGAAACAGTCCGATGTGGAATATAAGTACAAGAAACAGTCCGGAGGACACGGTCAGTACGGTCATGTAAAAATGCGTTTTTCACCTTCCGGCGATCTGACCAAACCCTATGAGTTCGCAACAGAAGTCGTAGGTGGCGCGGTACCGAAGAATTTCTTCCCTGCGGTGGAAAAAGGTATTCAGGAATCCGTAGGTAGAGGACCTCTGGCGGCCTACCCGGTAGTCGGTGTCAAAGCGGTACTGTATGATGGATCCTATCATCCGGTAGATTCTTCGGAAATGGCATTTAAGACCGCGGCTATCCAGGCTTTCAAAAAAGGTGTCATGGAAGCAGACCCCGTTCTGTTGGAGCCCATCATGTCCTTAAAGGTTACCGTGCCGGATGCCTATACCGGAGACATCATGGGAGATCTGAACAAGAGAAGAGGCCGGGTGCTGGGCATGACACCCATGAGCGGCGGCAAGCAGATCATCGAAGCGGATATTCCCATGAGCGGATTATTCGGTTATTGCACAGATCTGCGTTCCATGACCGGAGGCAGAGGGGATTATTCCTATGAATTTGCCCGCTACGAGCAGGCACCTTCCGACGTACAGGAGAAGGAAGTAGCGGCCAGAGCAGCAAAGGTTGCGGAGAACAATGCAGAAGACTAACGAGTAATTACATAACATACACAACAAAAAGAGACCGGTTGGCTTTCCGGTCTCTTTTTCGGTATTGTGCAGTAAATATCATCGATATCGCTGCATCAGATTGATCAGTAATGTGATCCATGCAAACATGATTCATCACCTCTCGTATACAGCATATGCCCCGGCAGACGAAAATATGCAAAAAACCATGCGGATAGAGCCGCAGTCCTTGACAGTATCGGGAAAACACGATAAAATAATCGATAGTTTTTTAACGACTTGAGAACAAAAAATTTAAATAGAAAGCTTCTCATAGTTTAGGAGGAAATAATTATGGCAGTACCTTACAATCACAGAGAGGTAGAGAAAAAATGGCAGACTGTCTGGGATGATGAAAAAGCATTCAAGACTTCCGACGATTTCTCCAAGCCCAAATATTACGCACTGGTAGAGTTCCCTTATCCTTCAGGACAGGGATTACATGTAGGTCATCCGAGACCTTATACTGCACTGGATATCGTAGCACGTAAGCGCAGAATGCAGGGCTATAATGTGCTGTATCCCATGGGATGGGATGCATTCGGTCTCCCTACCGAGAACTACGCGATCAAGAATCATATCCATCCCAAGATCGTAACCAAGAACAACGTGGCAAGATTCAAGAATCAGCTGCATTCCTTAGGTTATTCTTTCGACTGGGACAGAGAGATCAACACCACAGATCCCGAGTATTATCACTGGACCCAGTGGATCTTCTTAAAGCTGTTCAAGGCAGGACTGGCTTACAAAACGGAGATGCCTATCAACTGGTGTACCTCCTGTAAGGTAGGTCTGGCAAATGAGGAAGTAGTGAACGGCGTCTGCGAACGTTGCGGTTCCGAAGTCATCCGTAAGGTCAAGAGCCAGTGGATGTTAAAGATCACCGAATATGCTGACAAGCTGATCCAGGGACTGGATACCGTAGATTATATCGAGCGTGTCAAAGTCTCCCAGAAGAACTGGATCGGTAAGTCCAAGGGTGCCGAGGTTGATTTCACCCTGACAGGCAAGGATGAGAAGCTGCGCATTTACACCACCAGACCGGATACGCTGTTCGGTGTTACCTACATGGTAGTATCTCCGGAGCATCCTGTTCTGGATAAATATAAAGATGAGATCAAGAACTGGGATGACATCGTGGCATATCGCGAGATGGCTGCGAAGAAGTCCGATTTTGAACGTACCGAACTGGCAAAGGATAAGACCGGTGTCTGCATTCAGGGCCTGACCGCTACCAACCCCGTGAATGGCAAGGAAATCCCTGTTTGGGTATCCGATTATGTACTGATGACTTACGGTACCGGCGCTATCATGGCAGTTCCTGCCCACGATGAGAGAGACTGGGAGTTCGCGAAGAAATTCGGTATGCCTATCATTGAAGTTGTTGCAGGAAGCCCTGTCAGCGTAGAAGAAGCTGTATATACCGATGTTGCTGATGGTACTTTGGTCAATTCCGATTTTCTGAACGGTCTGTCTGTGGCAGAAGCCAAAGAGAAGATCATGAACTATCTGGAAGAGAAGGGCATCGGTAACCGCAAGACCAATTATAAATTAAGAGACTGGGTATTCTCCAGACAGCGTTACTGGGGTGAGCCGATTCCTATTGTGCATTGCGATAAGTGCGGATATGTTCCCATTGATGAGAGCGAACTGCCTCTGCAGTTACCCGATGTAGAGAGCTATATGCCTACCGATACCGGAGAATCTCCTTTGGCTGCCATGACTGACTGGGTAAATACCACCTGTCCCTGCTGTGGCGGTCCGGCAAAGAGAGAGACCGATACCATGCCTCAGTGGGCTGGCTCTTCCTGGTATTACCTGCGTTATACCGATCCTCACAATGACAAGGCACTGGCAAGTCCCGAAGCATTAAAGTACTGGCTGCCGGTTGACTGGTACAACGGTGGTATGGAGCATACCACACTGCATCTTTTGTACTCCCGCTTCTGGCATAAGTTCCTGTATGATCAGGGGGTAGTACCTACTCCGGAACCTTATCAGAAGAGAACCAGCCACGGTATGATCCTTGGCTCCAACGGCGAGAAGATGTCCAAGTCCCGTGGCAACGTTGTAAACCCGGATGACATCGTACAGGATTACGGTGCAGATACTCTGCGTACCTATGAGATGTTCATCGGCGCTTTTGATCTGAGCGCTTCCTGGAGTGAGGAAGGCGTAAAGGGCTGCCGCAGATTCCTGGAGAGAGTATGGAAGTTACAGGATATATTGACATCCGAGGAAGGCTACAGCGCAGATTTGGAGACCAAGATGCACCAGACCATCAAGAAGGTCAGCAGCGATTTCGAGAACCTGAAGTACAACACCGCCATCGCAGCTATGATGTCCCTGATCAATGAGTTCTACAAGAAGAACTCTATTACCAGAGGCGAATACAAGACACTGCTTACTCTGCTGAACCCCGTGGCTCCTCATATCACCGAGGAACTGTGGCAGACTGCCGGATTCGAGGGCAGACTGTATCAGGCAGCATGGCCTGAATTTGAGGAAGAGAAGACTGTAGAGAGCGTTGTAGAGATCGGTGTTCAGGTCAACGGCAAGATGCGTGTGACCATCAATGTTTCCAAGGATGAGACCAGGGAAAATGTCATCGCCATGGCAAAAGAAGCTCTGGGAGACAAGCTGACCGGCAACATCGTAAAAGAGATCTATGTTCCCGGCAGAATCGTCAACATCGTAGTTAAGTAGTTCAGCCATGGACAATAAGTGAAATAAAATCATGCTTGCATGATTTTATGATCGAATATGTCCATGAGGTAAACGCCGTCTTATGAACAAAGGTAGTCACGTAGTGATGGAAAGCGTGATAACGCGACTTTGCGAATGGCGTTGGCTGAACGTTGAATAAAATAACTCTTGACAGACATTAAGCCTGCCGGGAGTTATTTTTTTGTGATCGGCTTTTCTCCAGAATATTTTCAATCTGACGAAGCTCCGATTCCGTACTGTATTTTTTGATAGCGGTGATGGCGGCCTGCATTTCCTGCGGGGTAAAAGTCAGGTGCTCCTGTTTCGCTTTACGCATGGCGGGCATGAGAAGTGCCATCATTTCTTTTTGATTTTTACCGTGCCCCTGGGCAAAAAGTTTCGAGAGAAAATCCAGTTTTTCTCTGGGGATGTCCTTCACGAGATCATCCTGCATCCAGAGGGGTGTCTTGGAATAGTCCATTTTTCTGACCTCCTGTGTCTGATTTTGCAGTGGAAAAAAGACCGGACAACATAGACGGATCCATGCCGGAGAGATCGGAGAAGCCCTCCGGGAACAATTCCTGCATGGTCTGCACCATTTCCATCATTTCCTGGAAATTATGAATATTGTCCATCATTTGTGTGATTTGTCGAAGAGCTGATTTCTGAGTCTCGTCGCACAAGGGCATGAGATCATTACACAGTTCAGTGGCAGTTTCTTCGTTTGCAGAAGAGGGAGCAATGCACAGAGAAGTCTCCGGATGCCTGCGAAAAAGTGTTAGCGTGTATTGCAACTCCGACATTTTTATGTAAACAGCAAGTCCTTTCAGCAGCCGGGGATCCATATAATAAGCCAGTATTTTCAGAATCTGAATGCGGTTGGAAGTGAATAATGTGTCAAAGGCCGCCGCCTTGTCGATTCTCTTATCATCCATGTACCGATACCTTCCTGCAAAAGAGTTACTAGTATTTTATGAGAGCGGCAGCATGCTTATGCCGATCAATCCTTCGGGGTACAGAAAAGTCCGTACCCCGGAGTGATCGTGCCTACAAAGCTCCGGGAGATCCCGGAAAGCAGTATCAGAGATTAGCAACCGCAACCGTTGTTGTTACCGCAGCCACCGCCGCAGAAGCAGGACAGAAGCAGGATCCAGATCAGCCATTCACAGCAGTCATTGCCGCCGCAGCCATTGTTGTTGCCCAGCAGTCCGCAGCCGTTGTTGTTACCGCAGCCACCGCCGCAGAACAGCAACAGGATGATCCAGATGCAGCTGTTGCCGAAGATACCGTTACCACAGTTGTTATTGCCGCAGGAATTATTGCAGCCGCAATTTGTAGCAGTTAAGTCACTCATTTTTAGTGCCTCCACATTTTATTTATGCTCTATTGTATGCGGGGGAGCCTGTCAATGTTTCCGGAAAAGACTTGCAATAATTTCCGGATATAGTAAAATATAGATATCTATATAGACATGCATAGATTGTGAAAAGACAGATTTTAAATTAAGGATAGATAGATGGCACAGAAGATATATGTGGTAGAGGGGCGAAAGTTCCGCACGGAGGCGGATTATCAGAATGCCCTGAAGGATCAGCAGGTGATCGAGAATCTTCGGGTACAGACGAAGAAGATGAGCCTGGCAGACCAGAAGAAACTGCTAGAAGTGATCCGCAGCGGCAGGTGTAGATTCCATAGTATTCTGGGACAGGATTACATGGAAGAGCTGTCGGAGGACATTCAAAGACAGGAGGGAAAAGTACCGGAAACATCTTCGGCGAAAGGACATTCTCTTCAGAAAGAAAATACAAAAACAATCGGGAAGGCCCAAACTCCCAAAAATAGAAAAGAAGCATCAAAGAAAAAAGAAACTGTAAAAAAAGAAAGTCCTGATAAAAAAGTTCCCAAAAAGAGGCCGACAACAAAAAAGAAGACTTCTGTGAAGAAGAAAGCAGAACCGCAGTTTGACGAGGCAGAGATTGACAAAATCGTTCAGGAAGAATTGAAAAAACAGGAGAAACGAAGGAAACTTCTTGTGGTCTGTTGCAGTGTGATCGCAGTGGCATGCCTTGGCTATTTCGGAATTTATAACTGGTATAACATCCGTACTGCCGATAATTACAAGCAATTAAGTGAATTGAAGGATAAAGAGCCGGCAACCGGTCAGAATCAGGATCCTGTGATCCATTACACCGCGGATGAAACGCAGAGTACGCCCCCTCCGGTACTGGATGAATATAAAAATTTATTAAATAAGAACAAAAGACTAATCGGATGGGTAAAAATTGACGATACTAATATAGATTACCCTGTAATGCAGACAACGGATAATGAATATTATCTTGATCACAATCTGAATCAGGAGTATGATAAAAACGGATCCATTTTCATGGACAAGGATTGTGATGTGCTCAAGCCCAGCACAAACTTCATTTTGTATGGACATCATATGAAGAGCGGGCAGATGTTCGGAAGCTTATCCCTATACAGCGACCAGAGCTATTATGAGAAACATCCTTGCATACAGTTTGATACCATTTATGAAAAAGGCCAGTATGAGATCATGTACGTATTCAGATCCCGGGTCTATAGTGAAGATGAAATCGTATTTAAGTACTATCAGTTTATAGACGCCCAGAGCGAGCAGGAATTTGACTCTTATATGAATGATATGGCAGAAATGTCATTATATGACACGGGAGTCACAGCTTCGTTCGGTGACCAGCTTTTAACGTTGTCTACCTGTGATTATCAGGAGAAAAACGGCAGATTTGTAGTGGTTGCCAAAAAGGTGACGACAAAGGAGTAAAGGATGACTAAGGGTAAAAAGAAGACTAACAGAAGATTAAAAAAGACAGTAAGGAAGACCCTGGGGACATTGTTTCTGATCTCGGCAATTATAGTAGCGGCAATCCCTACGGAAGGACTGCGTGCAGCAGATGGAACAGAAAAGGAGGTTACGGAATCTTATCTGCAACAGATGAAGATTCCTTATCTGGACAGTAAGGAAGAAATCTATACCACCGGTGACGGTAAGTATCAGTTTGCCTATGTAACGGACGGCGGCAGTGATAAGGGTGCCGTGATCCTGGGATACAACGGTGGCTATCTGGAAGGTAACAACCTGGTAATTCCCGATGGACTGGATGCGTATAAGAAATATTCTTACAGTGATGGAACCAACGGCGGTTATGTCGCTGTAGGTAAGGAAAATGATTTCCTGTTCTATGCAGTGAATCAGACGACAACTGATCCGGTAACCGGGGCAGAGATTGTGATCAGCACATCGTATCAGCCCTGCCGTTATGAAGACCGTGCCCAGTGGGAGAATTTATCATCTGAAGAACTGTATTATCACAAGTCGGATACTGTATCCGGTGGTGATCTTGTACCTGTTTATGAGAAAACGACAGATTCCAATAAACAGCGTATCAAAGGTGCAGAGGTATGGTATATCGGCAACCAGTATCTGCAGGAAGGAACCGGAAAAGATGCAGGTACCTGGAAAATTGCAGGACCGATCACCAGTAGTGATAAGGGGATTTTTGCCGGAAATGGTAATATTCACACACTGACCATCGGAAAGAGCGTAAAAGGAGTGGGTGTATATGCATTTTATGGCTGTACCGGTATGAGCAGCATTTCTTTGGGAAATGGTCTGAATATTATTGGTGATTATGCGTTTGCCAACTGCCTTACTATGACCAGTGTAAATCTGGATAGGATCAGCAATCTGACAACGATTTCGGATTACGCATTTGCCAACTGCCAGTCCATGGAAAAATTTACGGTTCCTATTAATGTAACAACAATTGGCAATAATGTATTTGAAGACTGTTATTCCATGATAGGCATTAATATGTCCAACGCAGAAGAAAATAACGGTTTCTCTGTGGAAGAGGAAATGGCTTCCACAAATAATGCAACAGCATTAAACAATTTTGGGAAAAATGTATTTAAAGGATGTGCAAATTTAAGATCTGTGACATTCCCCAGAACTTTCAGCAATGCCAACGGCCCGGTATCCGGATCTATTGATGTATCCGAGTTCCGGGGATGCGAGAATCTGAAATATGTAACTGCAGCAAACCCGTCTTTGAAGATCACGGGGGGAGCAGTAGATACTTCATATACCTTTGATTCCTTCAAAGCGGATGTACCGGCAGAGTTTTATCTGGAAAGTGTTGACAGCTCCCAGTTCCATACCTGTGCGACGAATAATTATATGGCATTCAGTTATCTGAATTCCGACGGAACCAAGCAGAATCTGTATGAACTGACAGTTCAGGAAACAAGTGGCAAAAAGGCTGTTTACAGAGTGAATTCCTCTAATCAGCTAGTATACTGTGAATTTGACAGCGGTCTGGAAACTGTTACCATGCCGGATACCGTCGGACCTTACCAGATCACAGTGATCGGCTCCGGTATTTTCCGTAATAACTGTTATCTGAGGAGAATTACGATTCCCTCCTCTATTACTACGATTGAAGACAGTGCGTTTAAAGGCTGCCATAATTTGAAAGATGTCATTTTCAAGGAGCCTGTCAATATTACCAGTATCGGTACAGATGCATTCAAGACCCAGGAGGTGGAATATCATAAGGCAGATTGCGGTAACAAGGACGCAACTGATGTACAGCAATTGTATTTTACAGGCCCTATCTCGGATGATTCGGCACCGTTCAATTATGCAATGGATCCGAACAGCTATATTAACAGAGGAAACCAGGAAAGAACCTATATTACCTATTACAGTGGCTGGCCGAAGAATCTGGAAGTAAAGTATAACCCGGATACGGACAAAAATGAATTGGCAGATTATCCTACGTTTAAAGAAATTCAGTCCGGTTCGAAATATACCACAGGCAATTATGCTTATATGACACTGGAATACCAGGAGGCGGCTAAGACTGCGGTAGATAAATATCTTGGTACGAATTCAGAACCTATGACGGATTATGAACGTGAGATCATCAATGCGGCACTGCAGATCGAATTACCTTACGGTATTGAAACCATTAAAGAAAATCTGTTTACTGCCACAGAACCTTCGGAAGCTCTGCCGTCCAATACGACCAAGACATTGACCGCTTACGGACTGTTGGAGATTGGCAAGGAGACTTTCAAGGATTGTACGAATCTGAGTGGTGTCTATCTGAAAGACAGAACTACGAAGATTGATGATTATGCTTTTAAGGGATGTACAAATCTGACCGGTGTGGCAGTACCTGCCACCACAACAACAATGGGAAAACGTCCTTTCACCGGCTGTGAGAAACTGACAACGGTGGATTTCCAGGGAAGTCCTTATTTCACCTGTGATAATTCTATTATCTACAGTCTGGAAAACGGAAAGAAGAAAGATATCATTGAATTTCTGGAAGGAAGAGCCAGCGGAGTGGTAGCTCCTACGGAAGTAGAGGGAGTCACCGGAATTGCTGAGGAAGCATTTGCGGGCACCAAGGTAAGTTCCGTGGATCTGCGTACCTCCTTTGTGACAGATATTCCGGAAGGTGCTTTTATGGATACTCCGAAGCTGTTCGCAGTTTATCTGCCGGATACCTGTAAGTCCATTAGTAAGGATTCCTTTACGAACAGTAGTATTGCCTACATGGAAGTGCCGGAAAGTGTCAGCTATCTGGATAATGATGCCTTCGGTGGAACCACCGATAAGAGTGCACTGCAGTTCTACTGCGTAGATGGCAGTAATGCATATATCTATGCAACAAAGAACGGTATTATGACGACCTCAAAGCCGCTGGAACTGTTCTATACCGTAACTTTCTGGGATTGGGATTCTACGCTTCTGGATACACAGACGGTAGCAGCAGGGGGAGATGCAGTTCCCCCTGAAGTTAAAGGCAGAGAGGGATATACCCTTACCGGATGGGTTCCGGATTATCATGGGGTACAGGCCGATCTGCAGGTAACTGCCCAGTACGAAGCAGATGATCCGGATGCTTCCAAATATACGGTAACTTTCCTTGACTGGGATGACAGCGTACTGAAGACTATGCTGGTAGCTCCCGGAAAGGATGCAGAACCTCCTATTGATCCTAAGAGAGAAGGATATACCTTTATCGGATGGAGGCCTGCGGTTACCAACATTCAGGCGAATACCACGATTTATGCCCAGTATGAGAAGAATGATTCCGAAGACTCCAAATTCACGGTACGTTTCATTGATTACGATGATACGGTGCTGTACGTGCAGAAGGTAGCGTCCGGCGAAGATGCCATTGCACCACAGAGCCCTACCAGAAGCGGTTATACCTTTACAGGATGGAGACCTGCCATTACCGGAATCACCAAGGATACGGATACTTATGCCCAGTATGCTATTACCGGAAGCCAGGACGATCCGAACGCCACAGCAACACCGGCACCGGGAACGACAGCAACACCGGCTCCCGGGACTAACACCACAACAAAACTGTACACATTGACAGTTAAGAACGGTTCCGGTTCCGGAAGTTATGCTGCCGGTTCACAGCCGATCATCGTGGCTAATGATCCGGCCAAGGGCATGCAGTTCAGCAACTGGACGATCGATCCATCCAATACCACTATAGCAAGTAAGGTATTATCGGCAACGGTAATCACCATGCCTGCGGGAAATGTAACGGTTACGGCAAACTATACAAAGTCAAACGGTTCTAATACCAGTACTTCTACCGGAAGTGGTAATTCTACGAATTCCAATTCCAACAGAAGGCCGAACAGTACTACCACAGGTAATGTTTCCGGCGGCAGAACCACTGTTGTTATTGACAAGAACGGTCTGTCCAATACCGGTGTGGTATCTGCAACGGTAAACGGATCTTCCGATAACTTTGTGATCAAGATCACTGAGAGCGCATCTGCTTCAGAGGAAGTAGTAAAGGCGTTGATGGCAGAGTATGGCAACGATATCAGTGCCATCAAGTATTTCCCGATGGATATCAGTCTCTATGATTCCACCGGCAATAACAAGATCACGGATACTACAGGTTTGTCCATCAGCATTACCCTGCCGATCCCGGATTCTCTGATCACCTATGCAGGTAACAACAAGGTAGCAGGAGTGGTGAACAGTAAGTTAGACAAGCTGACACCGAAGTTCTCCACGATTTCCGGAGTATCCTGCATTACCTTTACGGCGGAGCATTTCTCACCGTATGTGATCTATGTGGATACGAACAACCTGACAGCCGGAACAATCGCAGACAGCACTCCTAAGACCGGAGATGCCATTCATCCGAAGTGGTTCCTGTCTCTGGGGCTAGCATGTCTGTCCATAGTATTCTTCATGAAGAAGGATAAGAAGACTCTGCGCAAGGCAAGAGCCTAGTGAAAATAAAGGATGGGAAGGTTTATGAATCATAAAAAGTGGGTAGTTGCATTGGCATTGATAGCTACCGCATTGATCCTGACACATCTTCCTGTGTCGGAGGCAGATGCGGCAGCGTCTGCCTCCGATTTTCAGATTGAAGGCAGTACACTGACAAAATACAGAGGAAGCGATGAACGTGTCACGATTCCCGATACAGTGGAAGTTGTGGGTGAGAGTGCCTTTGAGAACAATCAGAAGGTACAGTTTGTTGTGGTTCCCAAGTCGGTGAAGCGCATGGATGCCTATGTCTTCTGGGGCTGTGATAATCTGGAAGAGGTTGTACTTGGCAAAGGTCTTACCTCAGTGGATGAATATGCTTTTTCAGGATGCACCGGACTGAAACAGATCACGATCCCTGAGAATATACAGAGTATTGATGCACAGGCATTTGCCGGATGTACGAACCTTACGGATATTTATATTCCGGACACGGTGACAAGCATCGCAGACGATGCATTCTTAAATTGTGATAACGTAACGATTCATGCGGACGAAGGCAGCGTGGCTGAAAAGTTTGCACAGAAGCTGGCAGAGCAGAAAAGTCAGAGTCCTCTGGTAACGGCAGCGCCGACGGCGACACCGGCGGCAGACGGAACTTCAGATTCACAGGCAACAACAGAGCCTGCCCCCACTGAAACGCCGACCCCTGCACCGACACCGGTGCCCGGAAATGTGATCGGCAGTACCTTTGTCGTAGGAAATCATGCGATGGTTATGATGCTGCCTGAAGAAGAAACTGTGCAACAGGGCTATACGGAACCGGTAGCAGGACAGGAGACCGGAGGAGAAACGCAGGATATCACTGCGGAGGCAGAAGACGGTACGATTCCGGAGTGGAAATATTATCGTGACCAGTCGATCAAAGCAGTGAGTATACCAGAAGGAACCACGGAGATCGGACGCTTTGCTTTTTCCAGAAGTTCGGCAGAAAGTGTGACGTTCCCGGAAGGTGTGACCACTATTGATTATGCAGCATTTTATCACTGTGATGATCTGAATAGTGTGATATTGCCAGATACGGTGACCCGGGTGGAAGCCAAGGCATTTACGCATACCGGATGGATGGATGATTTTGAAGAAAACAGCATGGATGATTACCTGATCAGCGGGGACATTCTGGTGGCTTACAAGGGGGACCTTCCCGAAGTGACCATACCGGATGGTGTTCGCGTGATTGCTGATGAAGCATTCCGCAGTCATACCGAACTGAAAAAGGTGCATTTGCCTGCAAGTGTCACCAATATCGGTGACAGCGCATTCCCGGAGGGAATCGAAATTATAAATGAATAAGGGTCAGATTTTACCGACACCAGGATAAGAAACCGGCATAAGATAGAATAAGTCTTATGCCGGTTTTGTCTTATTTTACGGGGAAGGAACAAGATGCAGCGGGTAAGGGAACAGGTACAGGTGCCGGAACAATTGCATAGTGGGGCAGGACGTGTGAAATCTGTGACTGTTGCTGTGCTGGATACCGGAATTGCTTATCATCCGGATCTGGTAGGACGGCTGCTTGCTTTTTCCGACTTTGTAGAAGGCCGTTCCTTTCCGTATGACGATAATGGACACGGGACACATGTCTGCGGGATTGTATGCGGAAGCGGAGAACTGTCCGGAGGAAGATTTCGCGGAATGGCACCGGAGGCAAAGCTTGTGGTGGGAAAAGTGCTGGACAGACAGGGGGAGGGCTCCTGTGATTCCATGCAGGAAGCTCTGGAATGGGTACTGCGGGTGAAAAACAGGTATGGAATCCGTGTTCTGAATATCTCTGTGGGGATCGGAGACCTGAAGGAACGTTACAAGGAGCAGATGTTGCGAAAATCTCTGGAATTGTTGTGGGATCATAATATTCTCGTGGTCTGCGCTGCAGGTAATACCGGTCCGGAGGACGGTAGTATTTCGGAGATGGCCAGTAGCAGAAAGGTTCTGACGGTGGGTTGTCATGACGGAAGATATTGTAAAAATGATCCCGGAAGGTGTGAGACGTACTCCGGCAGGGGCAGAAGATATGATGTGACCCGTAAACCGGATATTGTGGCTCCGGGGACAAGGATTCTGTCCTGTAATGCTTTCTGGCAGAACCAGAACGGCAGAATCTACAGACCCTATGTAGCAAAAAGCGGCACATCCATGGCAACACCCATTGTATCCGGGGCGGCAGCCCTTGCTATGGAAAAATATCCGGGAATTACCAATGAAGAATTTGTTCGTCTGCTGTCCCTTACAGCTACCGATCTGGGAGAGCCGTGGAACAAGCAGGGCTTCGGCATGCTTAATGTACGGAGATTATTAGAAAACAAGTAAAAGGATAAAATCACTGGGAAAAATAAAAAATATGATTAAAATAAGTCAATAAAATAAATACCAAAGATATTGACACAAATGGTATGATTGTATACAATGATACGAGAACTGCAAAATGTATTTTTACTGCGCAGAGTAAAAATTATAAAATCTTGCAGATATCGAATGTCAGGGAAGAGAGGTATACCAATGAGAGAAAGTGATGCATTTCAGAATCGTCCGGTCTCCATGAATCCGAAGAACAACCTTTTGGAGATTGAAGAGCATATGTACATACTGGATGATGTGGAGAAGCCGAACGTGTTCCGTAACATGTTCCCTTATTCCGAAATCCCCAAAATACCTTTTAATGATCGTATCGTGCCTCATAACATGCCAAAGGATATCTGGATCACAGATACTACCTTCAGAGACGGACAGCAGTCCAGAGCACCTTATACCACAGAGCAGATCGTAAAGATCTATGACTATCTGCATGAACTGGGTGGCCCCAACGGAATGATCCGTGCCAGTGAATTTTTCCTGTACAGCAAGAAGGACAGAGACGCTGTTTATAAATGTATGGAAAGGGGATACAAGTTCCCCGAAGTTACCAGCTGGATCCGTGCCAGCAAGGAGGACTTTAAGCTGGTAAAAGAGATCGGAATGAAGGAGACTGGCATTCTGGTCAGCTGTTCCGATTATCATATTTTCCTGAAATTAAAAATGACCAGAAGACAGGCCATGGATCACTATTTAAGCGTTATCCGTGACTGCCTGGAGGAGGGGATCAGCCCCAGATGTCATCTGGAGGATATCACCAGAGCGGATATCTACGGTTATGTGGTTCCGTTCTGCCTGGAACTGATGAAACTGATGAAGGAGTATCAGATCCCCATCAAGGTCCGGGCCTGCGATACCATGGGATATGGTGTCAACTATCCCGGTGCCGTTATTCCCCGTAGTGTACAGGGTATCATTTACGCAATTCATACCCACGCAGGTGTGCCGCATGAGCTGATCGAATGGCATGGTCACAATGACTTTTACAAGGCGGTGTCCAATTCTACCACAGCATGGTTGTACGGTTGTTCCGGTGTAAATACCTCACTGTTTGGTATCGGTGAGCGTACCGGTAATACACCGCTGGAGGCAATGGTATTCGAATATGCACAGTTGAAGGGTGATCTGAACGGTATGAATACCCGTGTCATCACGGAGCTGGCAGAGTACTATGAGAAGGAGATCGGCTATCAGATCCCGCCCAGAACCCCGTTTGTCGGCAAGAATTTCAACGTGACCAGAGCCGGTATCCATGCGGACGGTCTGCTGAAGAACGAAGAGATCTACAACATTTTCGATACCGAGAAATTCCTGAATCGTCCGGTATTGTGCGCTATTTCCAACACCTCCGGTCTGGCAGGTATCGCACACTGGCTGAACACCTATTATAAGTTAAAGGGAGACAAGCAGGTACAGAAGACTTCCGAACTGGTAGCGGAGATCAAAAAGTGGGTAGACGAGGAGTACGCCGGTGGACGTGTCACCGTGCTTACGGATGAAGAGATCGTGGCCTGCGTCAACCGTATCTGCCTGGAGAAGAACCTGAAGATCGGTGAGTAAGAAAATATGGCGGCATTTTTTGCTGCCCGGAAATGAGGATTATAGTGAGTAAGTATGATGTAAAGCAGGAAGTAACGGATAAGTTCTCCCTGCGGGGACGGGTATTTCACAAGCTGAGAGAAGACATCTTAAGCGGAAAATATCAGGAACATGAAGAATTGAAGGAAGTGGCCATCGGCGAGGAGATGGGAGTCAGCAGAACCCCCGTCAGAGAAGCGTTCCGTCAGCTGGAGCTGGAGGGACTGATTCAGATCATCCCCAACAAGGGAGCCTATGTCACCGGTATTACCCAGAAGGATGTGAAGGATATTTACATGATCCGTTCCCTGCTGGAAGGTCTGTGTGCCCGTTGGGCTACGGAACATATCACCAAGGAGCAGATGGAAGAGATGGAAGAGAATGTCTATCTGTCCAAGTTCCATGCCCAGAAGGGGCATCTGGAGCAGCTGGCGGAGTTAGATAATCGTTTCCATGATATTCTGTATGAGGCATGTGACAGCAAGATGCTGGAGCATCAGCTGAAGGACTTCCATCAGTATGTCCTGCGTGTCCGCAAGAAAACATTGGCCAGTGCCAACCGCGGTCCCAAATCCAATGAAGAGCATGAGCAGATCATGGAGGCCATCAAGGCAGGCAATGCCGATCTGGCAGAGCAGCTGGCACACCAGCACATGATCAACGCCTATGACAACATGGTGAAAAACGGTCTGAACGAGGCCTATGCACAGCAGGATAAGCCGCAGGAATAGGTTGCCTGTCTGTGAAAATTACTGTAGAATGTAATTATTCAGAGCCAATGGGCGAAGTAACCACATGAGCAAATAACATGCAGGCATGTTATTCGGTGAAGCCTTGCAGAAGCGATTTTGCCAATGTGGTTCTGGATAGCTATTGCAAAGTAAAAGAATAAATACCGGAAAGGAAATCATTATGGAAAAGATCAAAATGACAACCCCTCTCGTAGAGATGGACGGAGACGAAATGACCAGAATCCTCTGGCAGATGATCAAGGATGAACTGTTACTGCCTTACATCGATCTGAAGACAGAGTACTATGATCTTGGACTGGAGCATCGTAATGAGACCGATGATCAGGTAACCGTGGATTCTGCCAATGCCACATTGAAGTACGGCGTTGCTGTAAAATGTGCGACCATTACCCCCAACGCTGCCAGAATGACAGAGTATAATCTGAAGGAAATGTGGAAGAGTCCCAACGGAACCATCCGTGCGATCTTAGACGGTACTGTATTCCGTGCACCGATTCTGGTAAAGGGTATCGTTCCTTATGTCAAGAACTGGACCAAGCCCATTACCATTGCCCGTCATGCTTACGGCGATGTGTATAAAAATACTGAGATCAAGGTACCCGGCCCCGGTAAGGCAGAACTGGTATTTACTGCAGCAGACGGCACCGAGACCCGTGAACTGATCCATAATTTTGATGGAGCAGGTATCATTCAGGGTATCCACAATACGAATAAGTCTATCGAGAGCTTTGCAAGAGCATGCTTCAGCTATGCCGTAGATACGAAGCAGGATCTGTGGTTCTCCACCAAGGACACCATTTCCAAAAAATACGATCATACCTTCAAGGATATTTTCCAGGAGATCTATGATAACGAGTACAAGGCAAAATTCGAGGAACTGGGCATTACATATTTCTATACCCTGATCGATGATGCCGTAGCCCGTGTCATCCGTTCTGAGGGCGGATTCATCTGGGCCTGCAAGAACTATGATGGTGATGTAATGTCCGATATGGTAGCTACCGCTTACGGCGATCTGTCCATGATGACTTCCGTACTGGTATCTCCCAGCGGCGTCTATGAGTATGAGGCTGCTCACGGAACTGTACAGCGTCATTACTACAAGCACTTAAAGGGCGAAGAGACCTCCACCAACTCCATCGCTACCATCTACGCATGGACCGGAGCTCTCAGAAAGCGCGGTGAACTGGATCAGATCCCCGAGCTGTGCAACTTCGCAGACAAGCTGGAGCAGGCATGCATCAAGACCATCGAAGATGGCAAGATGACCAAGAGCCTGTCCCTGATCTCCACCTGTGAGCATCCCGTGATCCTCAACAGCCTGGATTTCATCAAGGCCATCAGAGAGACACTGGACAGCCTGCTGTAAAAATAAAATGGAAGAAATGGATGCTTCCCTGTAGGAATGGGGGCATCCGTTTTTGGTGTACACCCAAAGATCTTACCGGAGGATTACAGAAGTGAAGGATGAAAAAGAAGCTGTGTGTTCCGGAAGAACATTGACACCATTGCTACTTGGAGTGTTTTTCTGGTTCATCGGAGTGGGAGTTTTTTTAATATTGATTTCAAGCACTTCAAAGGAAGTGAAAGGCGCAGGCATTATCTTTTTCATATTATGTGGAATGGAAGGGAGCTATTTCCTTCTGTTTTGGCGCAACAAAAGAATTACTATGACGCGGGATGATATTACTTACCGTTCCATTTGGGGAAAAGAGAAAAAATACTCATGGGAAGACGTGAGATCGGTGCGTTATAAGGCGGCTGGGAGAGGGGCGTATAGAATTCTGATCCAGACAGACCGAAAGATATGTATCGAAACCGGAATGATGGAAAACAGTGAAGAGGCTGAAAAACTGATAAAGGGAAAAGGGTATTTAGGTCTCCATTAACCTTCGGTAATCAATCCGTAAAGAGATGAACATTAACGAGTGGGAAGCTTAGGCTTCCCATATTTTTTGCTCAAAATACAAAGGAGTAGTACCATGTTTACGCTGGAAGCAGAGATGATTTTAATATCGTCTCTGCTTTTTTCGTGGATTTTTTATTAATTATCTTGGAAGAATTTGGGACATTTTGGCGAAGAATAGTTGCGGGGGATCGGGGATACAGGTACAATAGAAGGAAAGGAATCGGCAAACGATCTGTGACAGATCCGAAGGGATATGTCTATAACTACGGCTATGATAAGGATGACCGTCTGACGTTAACGACCGATCCTCTGGAGCAGACCACCGGCTATACCTACGATGCGGTGAACCGCGTTACTGCATACCGGGACAAGATGGGATTAACAGAAAGCTATCTGTATGATGCCCATGGCAATGTGCTGGAAAAGACCGCAACAGATGGTCTGGTCACAGACTATACCTATGATGCCAAGAACCGTCTGACCTCTGTCACCGACCCGATGGGAAGTGTGGCATATTATACCTACGATGTGATGGACCGCGTGACGGGCGTGACTGATTATCTGGGAAGAGGAACGGAATTTACTTACGACCGCGAAGGAAATCTGACCAGCGTGACCGATGCCGCAGGACGAAAGGAAGTGTGTACCTACGATATCGCAGGACGGATCACATCCTATACCTCCAACGGAGGAAACCGGATCAGCTATGATTATGACAAGCTGGATGATCTGGTAGAAAAAAGCTACAGCGACAGCACCGGAGAGCAGAGTGCAGAAGGGGTTACCTATGCCTACAATGCTCTGGGAGAGCGGGTAGCCATGCAGGATACCACAGGGGACACGGAGTACACCTATGACGGACTCCGCCGGATCACTTCCGTGACCACTTACCGTGCACCGGGAGAGGACGGCTTCTCCCACGAGGAGGCAAAGGGTGACACCATAGGCTATGCCTATGACGAAGCGGATCATCTCGCTGCCATTACCTATGCGGATGGCACAAAAGTAAGCTATGAGTATGACAAGAACGACAATCTCATCAAAGTGACCGACAGGGAGGGAAAAGTTACCACCTATACTTATGATGCCATTAACCGGGTGACCCAGATCCACCGCCCGAACGGCATCAGCACCTATAACACTTACAATGCAAGGAATCAGATCGTAGAGCTTAAGAATGTCTGCGATACCTGTGAGTGGGTGGTAAGTGACTATCTCTATACTTATGACGACAGGGGATTCATCGCAGGGGAGACCGCCATCGAATCTCTGGCAGGTTATGCCTACGATGACAAGCATAACGGACGGCATGATGATGGCAGACATGACGACCTCTATCCTCATGGAAACCGCCATAACGGCAAGCATGACAAGGACGCCACCTTCGCGTACCAGATCGTGGAGACCGACCGGACATTTACCTATGATGCAGCCGGAAAGCTTCTGACCGCTACGGAGACCGAGGACAATTATGGCACCTGCGTCTACACGTTCGAGTATGACCTTATGGGTAACCGTACTTATACGGAGAAAACCTTGAACGGGACGGTTGTGGAGTGGCACAGATATGAGTATAATGAGAGTAACCAGCTGATCTCTGAAAAGCTCTACAATGGCAAAAAGACCACCAGCCTTGCCTATAACTATGATGCAGATGGCAACCGGATCAGTGAGACCGGGCGGATCGGCACGGACAAGGTGAACAGGACTTATGAATACTCCGTAGAGAATCGTCTGGCGGCAGTGCATGACGGGGATGAACTGCTCCTTGCTGCGGCTTATGACGGTGACGGCAACCGGGTATTCTTACTGAACTACAATCTCCATACCGATGACGACTGGAAGGGTAATTCCGGCAACGGCAACGGGAACAACAAGGACAACTCCGGCAGCGGAAATAATGGAAAAGGAAATTCCGGCAATAACGGCAATGGAAACGGCAACGGTAAGGGGAAGGGCAACAATAAGAAGAACAGCAAGTCCGGGGGCACGGATGACGCCGGCTACGGCAATGCAACCAATGCGGAGGAGAACAACAGCCAGAACCAGTGCGGCATTCTCTTCCCGGTACAGGAGGAAGTCAGCGCGACAGAGGCAGATCTGATCGCCCGGATCAAGACCACCGGTAAGGAAAAAGAGTGAAAAATAAAGTAGATTTTTGGGCGCACTTATATAAGGGTTCATAAAACCCTGTTTTTACAAGTATAGAAAGCAGAAAAAATGTTAGTTATCGTTGCGTTTCACTAACTTAGAGCTGTCGTAACCAAGGCTTTCAAGGTAAGCAAACACATTGTTCTCATTCAAGACGACACTCTCTACATGATTCTGAGGGTCCATCAATTCCTCATAGTCAGTAGGGGTAAAGGGCTTCTTTTCTGAAACCATGTGGTAAATACAGACCATCATCATTCTTGCAATGGCAAATTGCCTTTTTGTGTCCACGTCGCTTTTTGATTCGACCATATTTGATTGCAAAATCAGGCTGCTTTTTGCTCTTACCTGCAGCAAGGGCACATTGAACCATCATTGGTTTCAGGTAATCGCCTGCTTTGGCAATGCGGACAGACTTTTGTTACCAGCGGATTCATTGTTGGCAGGAGAAAGTCCGCACCAGGAACACAGATGTTTTGCATCATCAAAAATATCCATATCAACGCCTGTTTCTGCAAGAACAATCGTGGAACTTAACTCTGTCATGCCGGGCATGGTACTGACAAACTCCACGAACTCGTAATAAGGCTTGATGCGGACATAGAGTTCCACTTCGGTCTGGGTAATCATATCATCGAGATATTCCAGATGCCCCCGGGCAAGCTCTAGTTTTTAGCCTGATCTGTTTCAATAGTGTAGCCTTTGATGGCTTCGATGATTTCATCAGACTTGGATTTAGCCCCTTTCTTTATGAGTTTGCGGACAGCTTTTTCATCCATGGAATCGGCAGTATGCTCCAATAGATAAGAGATGATTTCAGTTGCTGTCTTGCCAAAAGGATCAGAAAGAACACTGGCAATGCCGACATTGGAAATGGTCATACAGTTCTGGATGCGATTCTTCTCGGAAGACTTCATGCAGACCAGCTTGAAACGGTATCTGGAAAGTTCCCTAAGCTGACGAAAATCTTTTGGAGGAATAAAGGAACATCTGACAAGATCAAATTTGTAGAGGTCGGCAATCCATTTAGAATCCTTTTTGTCCGTTTTCTTGCCTTTAATGGCTTTGACATACTTCGGATGTGTAAGGCAGACATCAATGTCATTTTCGAGATAATTAAAAATAGGAATCCAATACTTTCCGGTGGATTCCATACAAACATGATAGCAATTATTCTCGATAAGCCAGTTGTGAAACTTTTGAATATCTGAGTTGATGGTTGAAAAAGATTTTTGCAGATATTCGGATATGCCGTCCTTATTGGTAGTTACGATGGTTGCAACGATAACATTTTTGTGGACATCAAGTCCACAGCAGATGGAGTATTTTAACTTCATCATTAAGTATCACCACCTTAATAAAAAGGGAATAGCAACATTGACTGTCATCCTGCGACTGAATAAACATGGTTTATTACCAATGATAAGAGTCCGGGCTCAATGTCCCACTTGTTTGTGCTTGTAAGGATGACGGCACATATAACTATACGGGGTCGAAATAAATTCGCCACTTCTCCTTCCGTGCTCTGTAGTGTATTGCTATTCCTTGAAAGAATTATAAATCAAAGAGTGGAGGGGCACAACATTTTTCATAACTTGTTTGTGCCTTGAGCGAAGCGAAAGGAATGACAAAAACTATGAGCTGATCGAGTACTTAAACGACGTCAACCGTGAGCATGCAGAGGTACTGGTCGAGCAGAACATCAATGGTAAGACGGATACCTCTTATATCTACGGAGCGGAGATAAACGGCGGATTCGACCGGATCTCCCTTGACCGCTTCGATGGCAGCACCGGCTACTACCTCTACGATGCCAGAGGAAGTGTCTCCGGCATCACCAATGAAGAGGGACAGGTCTATCAGTCCTACCGTTACAGCGTCACCGGAGAGATCACCTTTGGTGCTCCGCAGTATGAGAACGAATACACCTACAACGGAGAATCCTACAATCCAAATATTCAGAGCCAGTATCTGAGAGCAAGGTACTACTGTGTGGTAACGGCGACCTTCCTCACCGAAGACAGCTACCTCGGCAGCCTGACAGAACCGCTGACGCTCAACCGGTATAATTACTGCGTGAGCAGCTATCTGAATTATACGGATCCGAGCGGAAATGAGGTTGAGGTACTTGAAAGCCTGAAAGGCTGGATAATTGATCCAGATACACAGGCACAAAAGACCATTGAAAACTATGAAAACCAGCGACTTAGCCTAGAAGATGCCATAGAAAGCGGACTGTTAAACAACAGGGCGGGTCAGATATTCCTGGATTATGGAGATATTGTTATGGGACCGGCGGTGAAGACCCCGGCAGATATCATAGTCATAAGGGAAACGGTAAAAGGAAATTCTGACAGTAAAGAGATGCAGAGGACTGCAACCGCAGGATTTTATGCGGGTTTTGTGGGACAGGGAATTGAATATACCCAGATCATAAGTAATGCAGACTACCAGCTGAGCATGATTATTACATCAGCGAAAGGGGTTAATTCAATTAATAATCCTTTATCATATCTATTGTTTATAAAGGATTTTTCGCTGACGCAGACTATAGATGCAGCAAAAGCAGGCTTACAGGATGTTTGGAATGGAACCTATGATTCAGCGATTGGAAGAAAAATAGGTGCTGGTACATTTAATTATCTGCTAATGACGATAGGCGGGGCCCAGTTGAAAGGGAAGGGGACTGCCTGCGAAGCGGTAGAGAGTGGTAGAAACACAGCAACGACAATAAATTATTCTTATAAATTTGATAGGGAATTAGCCAATTTTAATGATGGTTATGAGATAAGAACAACTGTAGATAAGGATTTAATATTAGTGCAGTATAGTTCTGACGCACCAGATGCATCCTTATGTTATTGGACAACGGTTGATGAAGCAAATAGAATTACAACATTGAATGATTATATGGATAAGTTGGCTTTATCAAAAGATTGGGGAAACAGAAATACTGTAAAAGTTGCGAGAATTCCTGCTGGAATAGAGGTTAAGTATGCTGTAGGAACTGCAAGAGAACAATTATTGATTGCAGACCCTAGACCAGGTGGTGGAGTTCAATATTTGTTTAATCAATTTGATACAGATTGGATAACAGAGATTAGAAGCTTTTCAAATTAAAGGAGATTGCTATTTGGATAACAGACAAGAATTATTGAAAAAGTTGCATCTATTGGTACAAGAAATTGATAAAGCCAAGGAAATGGTAGATGAAGAAAAAAGTCAATACTTAAATAACTATGAAAATAGGATTGAAGCCGTAATAAAAAAATTACAGGATGGTACATTACCTGCTTCTAAAGGTGGGCTTATTGGTACAATGAGAGGAATTTCAGAATATGACAGTTTGGCTTCTATAAAAGCGTTGTATGATGCAGCATCCGATGTGGATTTATTTTATAGCAAAGAATGTCAAAAATGGTAATATATTATTTTAATTATGTTTCCACTTAAGGACAACAACCACCTAAAAAATAAACCACAGTCTTCAAATTATTCGGAATGGTTCTCACTGATGGTGATGTAATCCATGTAGATTAATTTGAAGACCCTAGGGCGAAATTTTCCATTTGGGTGCACTTAAGGACATCCGAAATCAAAACTGAATATTTAGTTCCAATATGCATCATTAAGAAATTTGAGGGAACAAGGTGTAACAGCACCTACAAGAATACCTTGGCATTCAAAATAAATATTAGGAGGAATGTAAGAATGGACAATTATTTAGAAGAATTTGGTAAGATTTTTATTAAGGAAGTGAGGGATAGAACTATTGATGTATTTGATAGAAAAACGCAAGGTTTAATGAAAAGTAAAGAGTCCCAGTTATTATTTGAGAGAGTGAATAAATTGAATGATGAGCAAAAGTCGCTAATCAGTGATATTATTCCTCAGATTGTAGATTTGAGTATTCATAATATGTTATGCCTATTTGAAGAACATGATGAATTTCAGATTATTGTTGGCGGAGAGAACATTGCGGATATAAGTGATGGGTTATCTGGTGAATTGTATACATCGGATGGTTGGATTGAAAAATTTTCAGAACAAAGATATTAGATTAATATATCGTTTTAATTATATTTTCATTTAAGGTTATTAAAAACTAAAATAGAATATTGTTCCATCAAAGATGCAGAAAGCATTGTTTTCATGGCATTTGTTGCTGTGAAGACAATGCTTTTGCGGAAATGAGGTTGAGGTGTTTGAAAGCCTGAAAGGCTGGATAATTGATCCGAATACACAGGCACAAAAGACCATTGAAAACTATGAAAACCAGCGCCTTAGCATAGAAGATGCCATAGAAAGCGGACTGTTAAACAACAGGGCGGATCAGATATTCCTGGATTATGGAGATGTTGTTATGGGACCGGCGGTGAAGACCCGGCAGATATCATAGTCATAAGGGAAACGGTAAAAGGAAATTCTGACAGTAAAGAGATGCAGAGGACTGCAACCGCAGGATTTTATGCGGGTTTTGTGGGACAGGGAATTGAATATACCCAGATCATAAGTAATGCAGACTACCAGCTGAGCATGATTATTACATCAGCGAAAGGGGTTAATTCAATTAATAATCCTTTATCATATCTATTGTTTATAAAGGATTTTTCGCTGACGCAGACTATAGATGCAGCAAAAGCAGGCTTACAGGATGCCTGGAATGGAACCTATGATTCAGCGATTGGAAGAAAAATAGGTGCTGGTACATTTAATTATCTGCTAATGACGATAGGCGGGGCCCAGTTGAAAGGGAAGGGGACTGCCTGCAAAGCGGTAGAGAGTGGTAGTAAAACAGATGTTACTACAGGACTTGGATATGATGCAGGAGATACTCCAGTAAGAATAGATGGTGATTGGACTGAAAATGATATGAAACAAGCATTGTTAGGACATCCACCTAGAGGTTTAGGAAGTCCCGATATTCATCATGGTGGACAGATGCCAGGAGGTGCCCTGCATGAAGTACTACCAGGACAACACAGAAATAATCCAGCACTACACCCAAATACATACAACCAAGGCGTAACTCCTGAAATGAGAATGGAAGACAGGCAATTACATTGGTGGTATCGAGCAAGAGAACAGGGAGCAGATGAATTACTACCAGACTGGATATATGACTAGAGAGGATAAAATATGGACAGAATTAGTTTTCAAAACAAGGTTAGGGAGATGTCAGAAAAGAAACCCAGATTATTTGCCTTGGAGTCAGATGCCAAAGTAGATATTGAAAAGATTGAAGATGTCGAAAAATATTACGACATAATACTGCCAGACTCTTATAAAGATTTTGCAAGCCAATATGGAGGAGGATATTTTGGATTTATAGTAGTGTATTCATGTGACTGCAATGGCATGTTTTACATCAAGGATAATGTATTAAAAGAATGGGTTATAGAGAAGTCTTTTTTTCCAGTTGTCGATTTAGAAACAGGAGATTTCCTGGGATTTGAAATAGATGCTGGAATATGCAAAAGCAAAGTTACTTTGTATTCACATGAGGAAGAAGCATTACAGGGAATGCAAATGGATTTTTATGAGGCTTTATTAAAATATGGTTTAAAATGTGATGAATAAAATGTAATAATTTTGTAATATTTCTCTTGACGATCCAAAATCGCTCATGTTACAATGGCACTCAACAGGGGGTATAAGAGGGATGAAAAATCCCCTTAATTCCTAAATGGAAACAATCGAGGATGTTCTAATGGTGACAACCGTCATGGAGCATTCTCGATTTTTCTGTTATATGGCAAAACAAATAGAGTCTCATAAAGGCATAACAAATATCCGAACAGTGTAAGCGCCAAATAATCCGGCGGTACCTATAAATTTACCCCAACCTATTTTCGGTTGGAGTATTTTGCTACAAATTCATTCTCACATTTTTAGAGTTTGGAGTTTTTCACTCCAGGGTGCCAACTCTGCAAGCTGTTCATCACTCCAGTTTTCATTCGGCCTTTGTTCCAGAACGTAGCTGAGGTATTGATAAATGTTCAGGTTGTGTGCCTTCGCCATCTCTACCATCGTGTAGGCAATCGCACTGGCTTCTGCACCTTCTACGGAATCACTGAACAGCCAGTTCTTACGTCCTACTGTAAAAGGTCGGATGGCATTCTCACTAAGGTTATTGGTGAAGCTGCAGCGCCCGTCCTCCAGATAGGTCATGGATGTTTCCCTGCGGTTCTTCACATAGGTCAGTGCTTTATCCAGGCGGGTGTTGCGGACTGGCTTCTGGCTGTCAACCCACGTCCAAAAGGCCTCGAGAACCGGTTTTTCCTTCTCGAGACGCATTTGTTTCCTTTTTCATAATCCGTTCCGCACTTACCGGAAATGCTGCTTTCCAGTCTTGCCAGGCGGTCGCAGTAATGCACTCCCTGTACTGCCGGCTGGTTGTAATCCAGCTGCTTTCCTTTCGGGATCGCATCCACAAAGTATCGGCGGATATGTGCCCAGCAGGAGCACCGTTTGATGCCGGATACCTTGTTATACCCCTGGTAACCGTCGGTTTCCAGATATCCCTGAAAGCCGTCCATAAAGTCTGCTGCATTGTCTCCGCTCCTCGTCGGGGTATATCCATACAGCAGGATGACCGGAAGACCATCTTCCCCGGTGCGGTACAGCCACATGAAGGACTGGCTTTCTGCACTGCGTCCGGGTTCTTTCAGCACCTGTACCCGGGTCTCATCTGCCATGAGAAATTCCCTCAGCAGAAGCTGGCGGTGAAAGTAATCATACAGTGGCCGGAAATAATGCCCAGCACTGTAGATGATCCAGTTCGCAAGGGTTGTCCTGCTGACAGCGGCACCATACTCTTTCCAGTCCTTTTCCTGACGATAGAGAGGCATGCCGTTTGCATACTTCTGATAGATTGTCCATGCAACCGTGGAAGAAGAAGCCGGACCCTTGCCAATAAGTGCGGGCGGTACTTTGGATTTGACGATCACAGACTTTTCCGTATCGCCCTTTCCTTCCTTACAGTCAGGGCAGCCATAGCTTTCCGTGTAGTATTCATAAACTTCACATTTGGCAGGAGTAAAACGAGTTCCCTGCGGACGTATTCTTCTCCGATACGTTCCATCGGGCTACCACATACCGGACAGACTTTATCTTCTTCATCCAGCGGTATTACTTCCTTATGAACCTTGAGACCTTTAAAAAGTTCCGCATGGGTAGCTTTTTTCTTCCGTGGACGTGGCTCCCGGCTGCAGTCTTCTTCCGGAAGTTCCGGATCCTGGTAAACTTCAGCTTCATTAAACAGATTCAACTGTCCGGGAATATCAGCCGGTGTCTTTTCGCTGGAAGAGCCGAAAAGTTTTTTCGTCAGATAGTCCACCTGTTCCTGAAGCACCATCTCATGGGCAGTCTTTTCCTCAATGATCGTTCTGAGGGAACGGATCAGTTCTGTCTGCTCGGACATTATCGTATTCAGTTGTGAAATGGTATCCTTCAGCTCTCGCAGCTGAATGTCTTTTTGCTGGAAGCCACGCTTTTTCTCCTTGGTTTTGATACCTTTATTATACCAGAAAAAGCAGTCTTCCTAAAGGAAAATCACTCTTGAAAAATGCCGAAAATATGCGGTTTGCAGGCATTTTTCTGTGCATGTTTTTATTCCTGTTTCAGGGCTTTGGGCTGGTCGATATCGATACCGGACATGAGCCAGTCAAACTCTCTCCAGGTCAGATTTCTGACCTCAGAGTGTTTCCTCGGCCACTGGTATCCGCCATGCACTGTCAGCTTTTTATAGATCAGTACAAAACCATCTGCATCGCGGTACAAGGCCTTGATCCGGTCCCGGCGTCTGCCACAGAACAGAAACAGAGAACTGGATGCAGGATCCAGCTTCAGCTGTTCTTCCACGACTGCACAAAGTCCGTCAATAGATTTGCGCATATCGGTGTAACCGCAGACAATGTAGATCCGTTCCAACCCTGAAATATCGCCTAACATAAAGAACCTTTCAGAATCTGAAGCGTTCTGGAAAGCAGCTGGGGATCCGTTTCATTGGTAACGCGTATCGTTGCAGATCCTAGAATGATCTCTAATGTATGAGGATTGTCAAGGTACGGAGTATGCTGTACCGGGAAGCGTTCTGGTACTATGTCAATGGGAACCACGTCCTGTTTGGGGCGGGGATTCTCAGAATGACCATAGGCAGGTGCCGGTATCTGGGCAGCTTCTTTTCGAAGCTGCTTTACCCAGTAGTAAAAGGTGCTGACAGCAATGCCGTGCTCGCGGCACCAGTCAATGTCTGTCATGCCACTGGTCCGGCATTCATTGATAAGTTTCAACTGTTCTTCCTTTGGAACTCGAGATTTTCTGGTGTTTGCCATGATGTTGTCCTCCATAATTGTAGTTGTTGTAGTAAAATAGTCTAACTACGATTATGAAGTTAGAAGCGGTTGTTGGCTAGCCGCGGGATTATTTGGCGCTTACCGAACAGTAGAGAAAGTTATGCCACAACAGATTTCTTCCAACGGCTTTGCCGGTGGGTGTTTCCTGACTTATGCTGTCTTTGGCGGCATAAGCCCTTTAACCTGCACTATTTTCGACCCTAATATTTTTCTTATATTTTCTAAAAGTATCTTCTTTCACATTTCCCCAACAAGCCCTAAAAAGTCTATCATGGGTAACTCCTCAACTTCGCTCTTAAAATCGCACACAGGGGCAACACAGGCTCTCACAGGGGTAAGAGAAAGTTGTTTTGTCTGTCTAAAAATTGAATTTGTGCATTATTACCGTTTTTCTTCTGTTTTTGGTCTATGGCATAAAGCCAATTCAGCCGCCAAATCGTCAAATTTCCCTCCAATTTTTCAGAAACAAAAATTTTGACTTGCAACCTTTTCTGTTCAGAGTTAACATCACACACCACAAAAGCAATTCGTAAGTCTTTTGTGACTCCTGCGTTCTGCAGGAAATATCCATCTTTATGAAAGTCAGCGGTATTTCTTTTGAAATACTTTGTGCCTGACCAGAAGTAGATAGACTTTACCACTCTTGCCGACCCAGTTGCAGAAGCGTAATTCTGGGACACTGGCTTAACAGTTGAGATTGCCACTATTTTGCCAAACATTGAGATTGGAGATGATTGAGAATGACAAAAGAAGATTTTATCTATGTGGGTATCGACTTGCATAAGGAAACCCACACAGCAGTTATGATTGACTGCTACAATCAAAAGCTTGGAGAGATTACTTTTCCAAACAGACCAGCCGATTTTCCTAAGCTGGTAACAAAGGTTAAAAAATGTAATACTGATGCAAAAGAAGTAGTCTATGGTCTGGAGAATGCTTATGGTTACGGCAGACCTTTAGCGGTGTGGCTGATTGATAAGGGGTATTTTGTAAAGGATGTAAATACCGCTATCTCACATCGACAGGCAAAGCACCGGGGTGCCATGTATCGCAAAAGTGACAGTGATGATGCGGAAGCCATTGCACTTGCAACATTAAACATGCTTGATAAGCTTCCGGATGCTTGTCCGAACGATGCGTACTGGTCACTCGGTCAGTTGGTACACCGCAGGGACAATATCATGAAGCAAAGAACGAGATTAGTCAACCAATTGCATGAGCAGTTGTGTATTGCATATCCGTCTTATAAGCAGTTTTTCAATGACATCAGCAGACCCACTGCACTGTATTTCTGGGAGCATTACCCGTCTAGAAAGTATTTGAAGGGTAAGAGTGTGGAAGACCTACGAACAGAACTTGTTCCGGTCAGCCACAATAGATGTTCGACCAAAAACTGTGAGAAAATCTTGGATGCGGTAGCAAGTGACAAGGTAAAAAATAATGCTTACCAAGATGCCAGGGACATGGTGACTCTTAGCATCGTCAGTGATTTACAGCACTATGACAGCCAACTGGCAGAGGTAGACAAGATGCTGGAACAGATGTATAAGATGCTTGGCTGCACGCTTACAACCATTCCCGGTGTAAATGTCATTACAGCAGTTAAGATTCTTGCAGAGATTGGTGATATCAAGCGTTTCGGCAATGCCAATAAACTGGCACAGTTTGCAGGAATTGCACCACTTCATTTATCATCCAGCGGTAAGGGGAAAGATGTAGCTACCAAGCAGGGTAACAGACGATTGCAGGCAACCATTTATTTCCTTGCAATCCAGATGGTGCAGGTATCCTCAAAGGGTACACCGAGAAATTCGGTGGTACGGGCATATTATGAGAAACGTAAGGCAGAGGGAAAAACCAGTCAGCAGGCACTGATTTGCATTTCAAGACGGTTAATCAGTATTATTTATGGAATGTTAAAGCATGGTACGGAATATCGTATGCCAGTGGTGGAAAGTGCTGGCGAAAAGTAGTGAAATAATGGCAAATATGTAGTAGAATTTTAAGCAGATGTGAGAGTCAGCTTTGGGAAGTGTACGCATTTTTCGGAAGAGTGGCATCGGCTTGGATTATTATAAGGGTAAAGAGTTTATGTCAAGAGTGGTACAGAGACAGACTTATTCTTACCAGATGAATTCTATAATAAGAATTTGCCAAATCAAGTAGCACCAGGAACCAAGTATTTACCGAAGTATGATGAACTTGGCAATGTTAAACAGATAAAAATGTATGATGACTATGGACGAGAAATTGGTTGGGTAGATTATACTAATCATGGGTATGGAGACATAAACTCTCCTCATTATCATACTACTCCACATTGGCATGAAAAAATATATAATGCGCAGTATCCAGATGGAATAAAAATAAACCATAGAACAGATGTTAATACACCCTTGGGAGATAAGTGATGAAAGAAATTATATATGAAGATTGTAATAATAATATTCAATTTATTAAGGAGATGTTTCTCAAGATTGGCTTAATGGTTAAAGAAGAGTTGATGTGGAATATTTCGAATTTTGATTCAGTTCCGGTCAATTCAGAAGATTATAGTGGTGTTGGAAGAACTGTTAATGACAGTAGGCAGAGAGTTTATCTATTTCAACAAAGAATTTTGAATGAACATACTGTAGTAATCGGACATAAAGAATTATTAAATCTGTTTGGTGATATTAGAACGATATATGAAGCTATATTTGTTGCTACAATAGATGGTTGCCAAAGTGAAATCTCAATTTTTGATGGAGATATTATAAGCATACAAGGCAATATCGAAGATTTTTTATAGTCGCAAATTTGTTTTTTTAGAGTGGTACAGCAACTATTAATCCGAATGACATTAGATTTAGTCAAAGCTCAGTTAATGGTGCAAGTGAAATTATTGATAGCATGAAAGCAAAAGGCTGGGATGGAGACCCAATTGATGTTGTTAGAATGCCAGATGGTAATTTGACAACTATTGATAATACAAGAGTATTAGCAGCTCGTTACGCAGAAATAGATGTGCAAGCCAATGTACATGCTTTTGATGAAGTGTTACCACAGGATTTAGATTTAATTGAAAGGCTTACAACACCAAAAGGGGTTCCACAGACATGGGGGGATGCTGTATTATTAAGGATATCGTGATTGTGATGACAGTAATGAAACACTTACAGTTCTTATGGATGCAGTAATGAAAGATGAAGATATTCCTTCCGACTGTTATATCAGACATCAGGCAGAGGGGATAGACATTATCTGTTCTAACATTGGACTGGCAGGTACGGAAGTACAGTTGGTAAATGCAATGAGCAGGGAATATGTATTGAAACAGATTTTATATGGTATCAAGGATCAATATGATGCAGTCATCATAGATTGTATGCCATCATTGCCGAGTCAATGAGTATTCTATCGGTTATTACGAGATTCTTGGCTACGGCGCACCTGCCTATTAAAATACACAAGCCGCCTGCATTTTGCAGGCGGTTGGATTACATAGGTGAATTGGAAAATTAAATTCCAGTCCATTCACCCAAAAACTGGAACTTAGTATTGCAAAATATATCCTAGAAGTTAGTGTTGCAAACCTCTTGATATCTAGTTATAGTTGTGGCTCAGCAATAGAGTCCGGATGGCGTTATCCAAGGAGAATACCATGGCTAAGAATGCACATCTGGTTCTTGATGAAAGAGCCACAATAGAAGTTCGCATAAGAGAACGAGCTTCATTTACTGAGATAGGTAGGGAACTTGGCAAGGACCCTTCTACTATCTCAAAAGAAGTCAGACTCCATAGTCAGACTGTACGTAAAGATTCCTTCAATCCCTGCAGCAAGCGAAGTACCTGTGATGAATACGGAACAGCATGTTCAAAGTGCAAACTACAGTATTCAAAAAGCTGCAAGAGATGTCCTCGTGTAAAGTGCTACGAGCATTGCAAGCAGTTTGAGGTATTGGTTTGTAACAAACTGAAGAAACCACCATACGTTTGCAACGGCTGTATCCAACGGCAATCCTGTAAGCTGGAGAAGCATATTTATTCTGCCAAATCAGCTCAGAAGAATTATGAGACTACTCGCTCAGAAAGTCGTCAAGGAATAGCAATTACACCGGAAGAATTAAAGCGTGTAGATGCTATTGTTTCACCGCTTGTTAAGTTAGGTCAGTCTGTTCACATGATATGTGTCAATAATGCAGATGATATCATGCTTGATGAAAAGACTATTTATAACTACATTGATGCAGGGCTTTTATCTGTAGATACCGTTGATCTTCCGAGAAAGGTCCGTTATCGTACCCGCTCACATAAGAAGCCTGTAAGAGTAGACAAGCAGTGTCATGTAGGACGCACTTACGAGGATTTTGAAGCTTATCTTGCTGCGAATCCTGATATTCCGGTAGTGGAAATGGATTCAGTAGAAGGTCGCAAAGGCGGTAAAGTCTTGTTGACCATATACTTTAGAAATAGTAGTTTAATGCTTGCTTTTATCCGTGATAACAATACCGCCAAGTCAGTTACAGAAATATTTGACTGGTTGTATGAACAGTTAGGACATGAAGTATTCACTAGCCTCTTCCAGGTGATTTTGACCGACAGAGGAAGTGAATTTACTAACCCGCTGGCAATCGAATTTAATAAGGGCAATGGTCGCAGAACACATATCTTTTATTGTGATCCACAGCGTTCTGATCAAAAGGTGGTTGTGAAGTTACACATGAGATGATTCGTCGTGTGCTTCCGAAGAAAACCTCTTTTGATAACTTAACTCAGGATGATATCAATCTTATGATGAGTCATATCAACTCATATA